>Ga0209794_1000170_pt1 | contig 146969 bp, 143 predicted proteins | sample EBPBio232013_DNA_FD_185869 | JGI IMG/M metagenome (GOLD analysis project Ga0209794, IMG submission 185869) | Wastewater treatment Type I Accumulibacter community from EBPR Bioreactor in Madison, WI, USA - Reactor 1_5/23/2013_ DNA (SPAdes)... | ecosystem: Engineered > Bioreactor > EBPR >...
ACACAACTGACTACTATGACCAAGAAACATTAGCCTATGCAGTCAATAGATGTTTAGCCAATGTCGGAAACCATCTCAATATTAATTTCAGCCCCTTTAATGCAAACTAATTTGTCCCTGCTACTTATATCAAAACCGATGATTTAAAATGGCTCTATGTAGGAGCGACAGCATTTGCCATTGGCTTTTTAAATAAATACAACATTTTTTTTCTCTTAATTGGGCTTTTACCTTCTTTATTGCTTACAGAACATAGGAAAATATTCTTAAAACCTACCCTGTATTTTGCCATTTTAGCGGGTTTGGTTTTAATTTTACCTAATCTTATCTGGCAATACAACAACAATTTTCCAGTCTTTCACCACTTAAAAGAATTAGCAGAGACTCAGTTAGTAAATGTAAATAGATTCGATTTTTTGAAAAATCAGTTACTCTTCTTTGTCGGTTCACTAATCGTCATTTTTTCATCATTTTTTTCGTTACTTTTTTACAAGCCTTTCCAAAAATACAGGCTTTTCTTTTTCTCTATCCTCTTTACGTTAACAGCCTTTCTTTACTTTAAGGCAAAAGATTATTATGCGATTGGTATTTATCCAATTTGCATTGCCTTTGGTTCTGTTTATCTTGCAGATGTTTTAAAAGACGGGTGGAAAAAATATTTACAACCAGTTGCCATTGCAGTTCCTCTACTATTATTTATTCCAATTTATAATGTTGCATTTCCAAATAAAAGCCCAGAATACATCGTTCAGCATTCAGAAAACTACAAAAAATTAGGTTTGCTTCGTTGGGAAGATGGCAAAGACCATTTATTACCACAAGATTTTGCAGATATGCTTGGGTGGAAAGAACTAGCCTTGAAAGTTGATAGTGCTTATTTAAGACTACCAAACAGGAATAATACACTTATTCTATGCGATAATTATGGATAAGCAGGGGCTATAAACTTTTATACAAGACAAAAATTAAGAGCAGTTTCATTCAATGCTGATTACATAGATTGGTTTGATTTAACCAAAAAATATGAAAACTTAATTAGAGTAAAAGAAGCAGAAGAAGTAAATGTAGAATTACAAGAAACATCTCAATTTTTTCAAAATTCAACTCTTGCAGGCTCAATAACTAACCAATATGCAAGAGAATTTGGGACAGGAATATTTATTTTCACAGGTGCAAAAATTGACATAAGACAACGAATTAAAGATGAAATTGACGAAAAGAAAAACTACCGCTAATCACTAAGCATTCATGGAGGCCACAGGCCAAACTATGAAACCCCGAAAGCTTTCGCAATTGAACAAAACTCGGACGAACGGCCCACCTAGCAGTGAGTGCTCATCTAACCCTTTTGTTGGAGTTAGTCCATAAATTCACCTACCCTTCCATCTCCTATTTGGGCTGTAACGAGAGTCAAAGCCTCTATGCGATTGATTGATAGACGTGTTCCGTTTAAGTTCATCGCACTTCTTTTTTGTTGTGCCAAATTTTAAGGGTAAATTGGCATTAAAGTTAACCCTTTTGTCCAACAAAGGTTTTGTTCAATATGAGTTTGTGTCAAGCGGGACAGACAGAATAAAACTCAAACTTTGAAATTCCTTTGTACTTTTGTTTGGGCTGACGGAAATTTATTAAACTTTTATAAGCAGCTAAAAAACAGAAACTTATATCGACAAACGATTTTTTTGACAAGTTTGCTCACCATTTAAAAGTGGAAGCAAAAAAATGAACGAAATAAGCTTTTTATTATGATACACAAAATAGGAACAAAAGAAAAACCAATGGTATTAAAGACACCACCATTGACAAGTGAATACACAATGCACGTTGACCAAAAAGATGGAAATGACGTATTAGTTTGCACAGTTGGCAAAGCTGTTTTGCTTTACAACATTAACATTTTAGACGACTTGTATAAGATGCTAAAAGCCCACGGAGATTGGATGGAACTTGGAAGTGCAGACGAACAAAAACCAGCAAAAGAAGGAACAGTTGAGTTTTGGGGGCGTGCAGAAAACAACCCAGTCGGCGGTTGGTATGGACTAAAAAAAGGACTTCGTGGAAGAGTTGGAATGTATATTCCACCACTTATGGAAGCACTTGAACTTGCAGAAGTGACTCACAATCCCAAAGGAAACAAAATGAAAGCAAAATAAAAATACCTACAATAATCGTTTAAAAAACATCGGCTTTAGTGTTAAATTTAACGCCAACTCTTCAATTAATCTTTAGTAATAAATTGAAACTTTGTGCTCCGAAACCCGCCCGAACGCAAAGTCCGAAAACGTTGGGTGCAAGCATAAAACGACACAAACGGACAGTTTTACAGCAATTTGACAGATTTTATAAACTCTATTTTCGGCCCAAAAACGGCATTACTTACTATGACAAAAACTTTGGTAACGCTATTTTTTTTGACTATTTTGGCTATTGGAAAAGCTCAAACGACCAAAGAATTTGCAGACAGTGTAAGAAAGGCATACAATATTCCAGAATTAAATTATGCCGTCATTTCATCGGATAGGATTATCGAAATACAAGCACTTGGAACTAAAAAAATCAATTCAAAAGCTGAATTGACTGACAAATTTAGAATTGGCTCTAACACCAAGACCATAACAAGTTATATTGCAGCACTTTTAGTCAAAGAAGGTAAAATAAAATGGAATACTAAGTTTTTTGATTTATACCCAGAATTGAAATCAAAAAGCAATTCAGCATATTACGATTTGACATTACAGGACTTTATTACATTTCGAGCAAAAATAATAAGTTGGTCTTACGGAAATGAAACCCCGACAAAAAAAGAAATCAAAGGAAACGAACAACAACAGCGTTACGAATTTGTTTCATGGATTTTAAAACAAAAACCAGTTAGTGAAGAACAAGAACTTTATTGGGCAAATCCCAGTTATGTTGCCGCTGGTTTAATGCTTGAAAAAGTAACAGGCAAAGATTACAAAACTTTGGTGGCTGAACTTGGGAAAAAATTGAACATTAAATTTGGCTTTGGACAACCAAATTTTACTGACAAAAACCAAACTTGGGGCCATAACGACAACTTAGAGGCAGAGAAACCAGCAGATAATTTCAAACTAAATTGGCTATCATCGGCAGGAAATTTGAACGTTAATTTACTCGACCATATAAAGTTTATTCAGCTACAACTACAAGGACTTTTAGGACAATCTAAAATATTGTCAGCCGAAGAGTTTAATTTTATGCACTATGGTTTGCCTGAATTTTCATGTGGTTGGGAGTGGTTTATTGATGCAAACAGTAAATTAAGATACTCGTTTCACGAAGGAAATCCTGGGACATTTCTAACAAAAGTATATATTTTTAAGGATACAAACAAAGCATTTATCTTGTTTGCAAATGTTCAATCTGACGAAGCCGAGAAAGGACTAAAAACGTTATTTGATGAGTTAAATAAAAAGTACAGCAAATGAACTCATTGTTTGTTGCCTGTGGACAGTTTTTGGGTATTACGAACGGCCTTTTGTTCAACAAGATTTTTACGAAATTGGAGCTAAATATTGATGCTTTTAAGTCCTCGCCTTAGGCAATATCTGAACCATTACCTGCTATTTTAGACTAAAATTCAAAATGATAATATTAAGCTCATTTCGAGATATGAAGCAAAATCTATTGATATTCTTTCTTTTGTTTCTAACATACTCTGCGTATGCGCAACTGAACGTAATCCCAAATATTCCTGCCGTTCGTCCAGAGGAGGCTGGTTTCAACAAAGATTCAATTGCTGCACTTACTGATACCATTGCCAAATTTAAGCAAAGAGATTACCGAGGACTGATTGTGATTAAAGACAATAAAATTGTATTGGAAAATTACTACAATACATTTTGGCGTAATCACATACACGATATTCGGTCTGCGGGTAAGAGTATTACAGCTTTGCTTTTGGGGGTAGCCATCAAAGACGGTTTGGTGAAGAATTTAGAGCAAGATGTTTACTCTTTCTTTCCAAAGAAAAAATACCCTTCTATTCACGATGATTATAAAAAAGTAAAACTGATTCATCTTTTGAATATGGCTTCTGGCTTAGATGCCGACTCCGACAATCCTAAAACAATGGGCAGCGAGGGAAAATGGATCGCAAAGGACGAATGGTTAAGCTACCTGTTGAGTGTTCCGCTATCAAGCGAGCCAGGAAAAAAATGGGTCTATGCAGATATCAATGCCGTTTTGATTGGAGCTATCATTGAAGAAAAATCTGGGATGAGCCTAAAAGACTATGCCAAACAAAAAGTTTTTAACCCTTTAGGAATCAAAGAGTTTTACTGGTACACAAATGCTGCTAATCAAACTGGTGCTGCTGGTAATCTTTATATTTCTACACTGGACTTTGCAAAATTGGGTTTATTGGTTGCAAATAAAGGAAAATGGGGAGATAAACAGTTAGCCGATACCGATTATATGAATAGGTTATTGGGCGAAAATTCCCCTGCAATAGGAGATTACAATCCTTTGGCTGACGGATATGGAATGCTTTGGTACAGAACAAAAAGAAAATTTGGCAACAGCGAAATAAGCTACCTATGGGCATCAGGAAATGGTGGAAATCATTTGGTGGTTGTTCCTGAAAAAAATATGGTCATTGCTATGACCTCTGGGGCATACGGAAATTGGTATCCCCATACAAGAGCCTATTTTATTCTTGGTAAAATATTTCAAGCGTTGAAATAAGAGCGATAAAAATAACAGGTAATAACCAACATCTGCCACAGCATCAATTAACGCGCTATTTAGGCATCAAACCCCAATCTTTGAGCAGATTAAGGGGAAGAATTGTAGAGAAAAGCAAAAGCTAGGATTCCTTTCTTAACTTAAGTGAACGAGGTCAGACGTTTCCCCAATCTACCTTTGCAGCATCGTTTAACATTAATGAAAACAGATATGCAAAAGAAGATTTTATGGATTGGACTTACCTTCCTGTTGGCAGGCAGTTTACCGATGAATGCACAAGATGCCAAAAAAGACAGCACTTATAAAAAATGGTGGATTGGCAGCACTTTGTGGCTATTGGGTAATTTTGATAAAACAAATAACCCTGAATATGTTCAATTGAATGTTGGGTATAGAATAACCCCCAAAGATATTATTTCCTTTAGATTTAAACGCTCCATTTATTCCTGGCCAATAGGCATCCCTTTTAGTTCATCTTCATTTGATGCCCCAGGAGAGAACTATCCTGGACATGCGCGCATACTGGCACCTACCATAGGCTATCAGCGGTTTTGGTGGAAAGGAGCTTATGTATCTGTTCAAGCATTAAATGCTTTTGAAAAATATATGGATAAGAATGGGAAAAAAATTGGAAATGGATACACGTTATATGTGGATTCTTATTTGGGCTACCAGTTTAAGTTTTTTAAAAACCGTTTCTTTTTTGAACCAGCTATCGGAATTAGCTATTGGCCAATACGAACCAATGTTCCAGCATCTTTTAAGGCAGTCGAACAAAAATGGAATAACTACTTTATTCAACCTGGGTTTGATTTTGGTTTTAATTTTTAACATTAAAAGTACCAATGAAAGCTGTTATCTGCCCCCAATATGGCCCTGCTGAGGTTTTGCAACTTGAGGAAGTTGCAAAACCAATACCTAAAGCCAGTCAAATTCTTGTCAAAATAGTCGCTACTACGGTCAACTCTGGTGACGCTAGGGTAAGAAGCCTCAATGTAAAGGGATTTATGAAGGTCATCATGCGACTGGTGCTAGGTATTTCAAAACCTAGACAACCCATTTTAGGAACTACTTTTTCGGGTATTGTTGAAACGGTTGGAGACAACGTTTCCAAGTTTAAAGTTGGTGATAAAGTATTCGGGATGACAGGGTTTAAATTTGGGACTCATGCAGAATATATAGCCGTTAATCAACACAGCCATGTGCTTGAAATGCCTAAAAATGCTACCTACGAAGAAGCCGCAGCCATCATTTTTGGTGGACATACAGCCATTTATTTTCTAGAAAAAGCAAAAATTGCCGAAAAGCCAAGCAAAAAAATATTGATTATCGGTGCAACAGGCTCAGTAGGAACGGCAGCCATCCAGATAGCAAAACATCATCATGCTGATATAACGGCAGTTTGCAGTTCCAACGGGCAAAAACTTGTTGGCGAACTAGGCGTTAGCACTATCATTTTATACGACAAAGAAGACCTTACTAAACGAGACGAAAAGTTTGATATAATTTTTGATGCAGTGGGGAAATTCAATCGAAAAAAATGTGCCGCACTCTTGAACGAAAACGGAATTTATGAGAGTGTAAATAAATATGCTTCAGAAACGATACAACAATTGGAGCTATTAAAAGAGCTATTTGAAAAAGGAGCATTTAAGGCGACAATTGACAAGACTTTTAAAATGACTGAAATAATAGAAGCACATAGGTATGTTGACGAAGGACGAAAAAAAGGAAACGTCGTCCTAAAAATAGGTGGATGAAGAGTTAGTCTGAAAGCAGGTTTTGGCCTGCTTTTTTGCTTTTGTAGTTGTTTTGATATAGCTTTCTCACTTCGATGCTACAACCCAGCCAACAATCATAAATAAGATGAACGAAATCGAAAAATACATTCAGCAGTTTCCTGACAATGTGCAGGAAATCTTGAGAAACATTAGAAAGCTGATCAAGGACAATGCCCCCGAAGCAGAAGAATCGTTTGCGTACGGAATGCCTGCTTACAAGACACACAAAAAACCATTGGTTTATTTTGCGGCATTTAAAAATCACATCGGATTTTATGCAACACCATCGGGGCACGACGAATTTCAAGCCGAACTTTCAAAGTATAAACAAGGAAAAGGTTCGGTGCAATTTCCGCTTGACCAACCCATGCCCTACCAACTAATGGAAAGAATTATAAAATTCAGAGTAAGCGAAAACAGCGCCCGAAACGCTTCAAAAATGTAGCCCGACACTTAGCATAATTTGCGCATGAAACATCAAGATATTCAATCCGTTAAGGAAATCAAGGACAACTACCGCCCTATTTACAACGTCAATGCTAGGCATAAAGAAAAACTTTCTACGCTTGACAAGGCCGCTTTGTGGATTACTGAGCACGTTGGAAGTATGGGGTTTTTCCTCATTATTTTTTGTTGGACTGCCCTTTGGCTTGGCTGGAACACCCTCGCTCCTAGCACCTTACGATTTGACCCGTACCCAGCTTTTGTTTTGTGGTTGTTTATCTCCAACATGGTTCAGATTTTTCTTATGCCCCTCATTATGGTTGGGCAAAACTTGCAGTCGAAGCATTCTGAACTTAGGGCGGAACAAGATTTTTCCATCAATAAAAAAGCCGAAAGTGAAATTGAGGCGATTCTGAAACATTTGGAAAATCAGAATGACCTTATTCTTCAGATATTAAACAGGCTGGAGGCTTTTGAAACCAAAAAATGAAGTAATGAAGAATCACTTGGTTTTGCTGTGCCATAGATTTAACGGGTACGCACAGATGAAAGATAAATAAAATAAAAATCTTTGGGTACAGTAGTCATTATTGCAAGGCAGTACAAATTTTTGCCTAATTTCACGGGCTATAAACCACACGAACTGACCACAGCACCAATGAAAAGCCTATTCAAGCCATTGTTATTTTTGCTCTTTGCTTGCTCATTTTTTTACGTCAACGCCCAAAAACACCCTCGCTTTAAAGCCAAAGTAGTTTACAAATCCAAAGAGCTAGTCGTCACCCAGATTGCCCCTAACTCTTTTGAACATACGTCCTTCAAACAAACCACTGATTTTGGGTACGTTCCTTGCAATGGCCTCCTTGTCCGCGATGGAAACGAAACGATTATTTTTGACACGCCTACCAACGACAAAAGCGCCGAATTACTAATCAAGTGGGTCAAAGAAACGCTTCAGTGCAGCATCAAAGCCATTATTCCAACGCACTTCCACGACGATTGTTTGGGTGGGCTACAAGCGTTTCACGATAACGCCATTCCTTCCTACGCTTATTTCAGAACCATCGAGTTTGCCCAAGAAAACAAGTACGTTGTCCCCCAAAATAGCTTCCGTGACTCCCTAGTTTTAAAAGTGGGCAACGAAACGATTGTCGCCAAATCGTTCGGAGAAGGCCATACCAAAGACAACGTCGTTGGGTATTTTTCCAAAGAAAATATCCTATTTGGAGGGTGTTTACTCAAAGAAATGGGAGCCAGCAAAGGCTATTTGGGCGACGCCAACGTGGCTGAGTGGTCGAATACGGTTGAAAGAATCAAAAGTCAGTACCCCAACCTGCAAGTGGTAGTGCCTGGACACGGAAAATACGGCGATAAAAAATTGCTTGATTACACCATCGGCCTCTTCAAAACGGAGATGTTTGGTGAGCAGCTTTTTAAGAAAAACTAACCCTTCCCAAAAATCATCAAATGGAATTTTCACCTTTCAACAACATTGTTAAACGCTGCCTTCAAGGAATGGAAATGGAGGCCAAGGGCAGCCCCGAAGAAGCCAACAAACTATTTCGACAAGGCTGGGAAGAAGCCGCCAATGAGTTTGAAAAGTTTCTTGCTGCCTATTACGTAGCTCGACATCAACCTACCGTTTCCGACCACCTACACTGGCTAACCATTGCGTTAGAACATGCCTTAAAGGCCGATAATGAAGCCACTAAAAGCGCACTCCCCACTTTGTATTCTCAAATTGCTGCGTACTATGACGACTTGGGAGATGTGGAAAACGCCAAAAAAAATCACGAGCTAAGTGCTTTATACGGAGCAGCTCCTTCCGACAAAGGCCCTTTTTACCATGGTACAAAAGCTGATTTACAACTGGGTGATTTGTTGGTCGCAGGTGGGGTTTCAAACTACCAATCCGAACTGGTAATGAATCATATTTATTTCACGGCGCTGGTCAGCGGTGCAGGTCTTGCGGCAGCATTGGCCAAAGGCGATGGCCCCGAACGCGTCTATATCATTGAGCCTACGGGTAGTTTTGAGCATGACCCGAACCTCACTGATAAAAAATTCCCTGGCAATCTAACTCGTTCTTATCGCTCACAAGCACCTTTAAAAATTGTGGGAGAAGTAACCGAATGGGGCAAACAAACGCCGCAGGCGATTCAAACGTTTCGTGAAAAATTGGACAACAACAAAGGTGAAATCATTAATTAATCGGTTTTTCTTTTTTGTACTGGTGCTGGTTTCGTTCGGTAAATTAACGGCCCAATCGCCAGTAGCTCCCGAAAAAATCAACTTTGTTCGGCAAGGTGTTCGTCGATTTATTTTTGATGAAACGCAGCAACTGCCGTTGGCCGCCCTGTACCCCCGCGAAATCATCGGCTTATCGGCCATGTATCCCGTCCGCCATGCTTTACCGACGCCCGCACAAGTGAGCGTACTATCTCAACAGTTATCCATTCAATCAACGTCCAAAACTCAAACGTCTATTTGGTTTGGCGGCTTCAATCCGTTTGCTACCTACATGATTGACCTTGCCCGCTGCCAAGGCCAAGGAGAGATGGGTTTTGAGTTTACGGATGCGTCCCAAAGCGAGCAGTTGGTGATTACATTTGTTTTTAAGGACGAACAATTGCTGGACGTACGCCAAAAAACCGTAAAAAACGCACAGGTAGTGGCGGAGACATCCATTGCCACAAAAAACAGTAAAAACACCCAAATCAAAGGTAAAATCATTCTCCAAATGCTCGGAAGTGGCCTAACGCTTTTCCTGCAAAACGATGGCTTACCCCTCCCTATCGGGCAGTTTGATTTTGGTCAAATCCTAGATTTACGCCATAAAAAATACCTTCATTCGTTCCAATCCCGCTTGTATGTGGGGCTTCAAGGAGGGGAAGTGCTTATTAAGAAAGTGGAATCCGTGCTTAGTAGCGGGATGGGGCTGGCCGACATACGCGCCATTACCTACGAAGATGGCAGCCCGCTCTTGGACAAGGGACGGCTTTGGTACACTATGACGATACGAGGCCGAGCTTTGCCGCACCACGTTCAGGGCGTATTTAGCCTTGACCCAACCACCTTCGATCTCCGATTGGAAGGCGTTATTGTATTTGACAGAAACGACGGTTTGCTTCGCAATGAGGTGGCCTCTCACTTGTTTTACGACCGAAAAGAAAAGAGTTGGCGAGGACTTACGACGGGATTTAGTGCCTACGCCAAGCCCGAAGAGAAAAAACAATTGTTGGCCATCGAAAGCCAACGCGACCCTCGGTTTGGCTTTTCGGTAATGAAAGCCACGCCGTTTGGCCTCGTGGGCGACATTGAAGACCCGCACGTTGTTTTTGATTCCACGGCGCGTAAGTGGCGAATGCTCACCTGCGAAAACCAAAACGGATACAAGGCCATCATGCTTGAATCGGAAGCGTGGAACAAAGGCTATCGACGCATTGCAGGGCCTGTTCAGCACAATTCAACGGGAACGTCTATTCAGAAAATTGGGAACGAACGCTATTGTTTTTCGGGAAGTCAAGAACGGCAAGTATTTATTTACTCCTACCCCACACTCCAAAAAATAGGCACCCTAAAAATGGATTTACCTCCGTGGGACACTACTTCGGGTACGAGGGTATGGCCCAACGTCGTTGAACTGCCCGAAGGATACCCTTTTCGGTACGTGGCGTTGATGATGGATCGCTTCAATTTCCCTGGGCTCGAAGGCCCTAATTGGACCTATGGGGCACTCTACTTGTACCACGGATACGAGAGCGAATAAGCTGTAAACAAAAAAAAATTACAAAAAGAATTTGCGAAACCAAAAAGTTGCGCATAAATTTGCAACCAGTTAGTTTCACAAACAAATAACGATTATGAGAAGAGACGTGTTTCAGGCCATAGCCGACCCTACCAGACGGGCGATTATTGCGTTGATTGCGTTGCAGTCGATGACGCCCAATTCCATTGCCGAACATTTTGATACAACGCGTCAGGCAGTGTCGAAACACTTACGCATCCTGACCGAGTGCGAACTGGTGAAACAAGAACACAAAGGACGCGAGATTTACTATACGCTTGAGCTAGAACGAATGAAAGAAATCGACAAATGGCTTGAACAGTTTAGGAAAATTTGGGAAACGCGTTTCAGCCAGCTTGATATTTTATTAGAAACCATACAAAACCAGCAAAAGCCATGACAACAGCCCATTTGCAATTTGACTTTATCGTTGATAAAGCACAAAACACCATCACCGTACGCCGCGAGTTCCGCGCTAATCGCCAACTGGTTTGGGATTGCCATACCAAAAGCGAGCTACTCGACCAATGGTTTGCTCCTCAGCCGTTTACGACTAAAACCAAGCACATGGATTTCAGCCCAGGAGGCTACTGGCACTACGCCATGATTGATCCTACGGGGGTTGAATATTGGAGTCGGATGGATTATGAAACCGTTCAACCCGTTCAAGGCTATACGGGTCTCGATGGTTTTAGCGATGCCGACGGAGCGCTTAATACCGAATTACCGCGCGCTCACTGGACTGCTACATTTTCAGACTTAGACGCCCATACACTCGTACAAACCGTCGTGAAATACAATTCACTTTCGGACTTAGAAACAGTTATCCAAATGGGTATGCAGGAAGGTCTTACCTCAACGCTAGAGCGACTTGACGCATTCTTATTGACCCTCAATTCATAAAAAAAATGAGGCCCGACATTCCGTTTGGGCCTCATTTTTCACCTACCTAATTACAAAATCTCAATATCAAATTTTCGGTAGTTATCCAGCACAGGGTCGTTGCTCGGTAGGTCAGTGATAAGCGTGTCGATGGTGGAAAGGTCACATACCTTAAAAAAATCGACGGTTTCGAGCTTTTCTTTGTTGCTCAACACAATCGTCTTGCGGGCCGATGCCATCAGGATTTTCTTCACTTCTCCTTCGTCTTGGATAGAGGCGGTGATTCCGATTTGGCTGTCTATCGAACACGCTCCCATAAAATACACATCGGCTTGGTACTTTTGGGCTTCGAGGCAAGTTTGAACTCCCACGTTGGTTTGCGTACTTCGGTTATAATTTCCCCCCAACACAATCACCTCTAGTCCGTGGTGTGCCGACAACAGCGGGAGTAACGCTATGTTATTGGTTATAAGCCGAAAGCTGGCATCAATAGGGATACTTGAAACAAACGCCAGCATGGTCGTACCTCCGTCTATAAACACGGTTTTGGCTCCCAAGAGCTGTTGTTGGGCTTTGAGCGCAATTACTTTCTTAGCGTCGGGAAACATATCCGCGCGATCTTGAAACGAAAGCGGACTCGCTGAGGGGCTAATGGCACCACCTCTTACTTTTACTAGCAATCCACTCTTTGCAAGTACTTCAATATCCCGACGAACGGTATCTTCTGAGACGTTCAAACTCAGCGCTAATGCTTCAAACGAAGCTTTATTGGTCGCTTTTATGACTTTTAAAATATGGTCAAAACGCTCCTCTTTTAACATTTTTTGAGGTTTTTTATTGTAAAGTAGTGTCAAGGGTTGCTCGCAACCCGCTGCTATATCTAGGGGCGGGTTGTAAGCAACCCTTGGCACGAAAAATCAGGTTGTGAGCAACCCTCAGCACAGGAAAAATCGGGTTGTGAGCAACCCTCCACACGGCACGGTTACTTCCTGCCATACGCTATGCCTACTAACAGCAGCAAAAAGCCCGTAAAGCCGAATGCTATCGACAAAGAAGTTTGTTGGGCAATGAACCCTAGAATGGCTGGGCCTGCCAATTGACCAGCGTAACCCATGCTCGTAATGGCCGCAAGGGCGACCGAACTTGGTACATTTTTGAGTCGCCCACCTTCGCTAAAAAACACAGGGACGATATTTGCCGCACCGATTCCTACCAAAACAAAGCCTACAAAAGCGCCAATTAGCCAAGGAGTTCCGACAATGAGGGCAAAACCTGCAACACCCACAAACGCCCCTCCCGACACCACCGTTTTGGTATCAAGTTTTGAAACTACTTTGTCGCCCACCAAACGCATGACCGCCATGGCAACCGAAAATGCCGCGTAGCCCACCCCCGACAATGCCTCCTCTACCCCTCGGTTGTCGCGAAGAAAAATGGCGCTCCAGTCGAGCATGGCTCCTTCGGCCAAAAACACCGCAAAACACATTGCTCCCAAGAAAAGCACTTGGGCATTGAGCCACGATGCACCTCCCGAACTTTCTTCGCTTTTTTCAGGTGCAAATCGGCGGTTTACTTTCACTTCGGTAGCGGCATCCATCAAAAAACGAAACTGGGTAAGCACAATCAACATCATTAATCCTGATACAGAAATAGCCGCCATCAACGGCGTTATACCCAACTTTATCAATAAACCAATGGCCAGCGGCCCTACCAGCCCCCCAACGCTAAAAAAGCCGTGGATGGACGACATGATTGGTTTTTCTGACAAATTTTGAATCTGAACCCCGTGTGCATTCATGGCGACATCGATGCTACCAAGACCTGCCCCAAACACGAAAAGCATGGCCGCCATGGCCACCGAAGAATCCATGAGCAACAGCAGCGGCAACGCCACCGACATCACGACGGCAGAAGCAATCATCGTTTTTAGGGAGCCTATTTTGGAAATCAGCCAACCCGAAATCGGCATCAGGATAATTGCCCCTGCGCCCAAAAACAACAGCAAAACACCCATCCTGCCGTCGTCGAGGCCAAGTCGGTCTTTGGTATAAGGAACCATCGGCGCCCAGCTCGAAATCCCAATGCCGCACACCAAAAAAATGGCTTTGAGGGCAAATCGTGCTTTTTTCAAATCTAATTCGATGGCGTCGTCGCGGAAATTCATGCTTGTACGAGATTTTTTAGTAGAAAATTTTAATTATTTTGCAATTATAAGCAAATTTGCAAAATATTGCAAAAAAAATAAAAACTATGAAAATCGAACACATTGCCATTTGGGTACAAAACCTCGAACAAATGAGGGCTTTTTACGAAACTTATTTTGGTGCCATTTCTAGCCCCAAATACCACAATCCAACCAAAAATTTTCAATCGTATTTTTTGTCTTTCGAGCAAGGCGCACGCCTCGAATTAATGCACAAACCAGAAGTAAACAACATATCCCAAACAGTTGAAAATCAACGATTAGGAATTATACATTTGGCTATTTCGGTCGGAAGTAAAGAGCAAGTGGACAGGCTAACTAAAAAGCTACAAGAAAATGAATTTCAGGTAGTTGGAGAACCAAGAATGACTGGAGATGGTTATTATGAAAGCGTGATTTTAGACCCAGAAAACAACCTTATTGAAATTACTGAATAGGGATAAAAAGTAGTTATTCGACATATACCCCTTTAGTACTTTCGTAAGGTTTATCTATCGAAAGGCAATGGAACTCATCGAAATCTACAGCGGAACTTGGATACAGTGCCAAATGGCCAAAAAACTTTTAGAAAGCGTAAAAATCAAAGCCACTCTAAAAGACCCTAATATGGGCATAGACTCAAGTTCCACTTTTTGTCGCCCAAGAGGCAATATTAAACTGTTGGTACTCGATTCGGACTACGAATCGGCTACCAACATTGTCACTAAATTGTAAAAAGCCACCCTCGGCTTTTTAGCGAATCATCTTCCTCCGATGTTCGACGCCCCAATGCTGCATCGAACTCAGTACTTCATTTAGGCTTTCGCTATAAGGCGTAAGCGAATACTCCACTGTAATAGGTTTTGTGTTTTGGACAGTACGGTTCACCAACTCGTTCATCTCTAGTTCCTGCAACTCTTTCGACAATATTCTTGGCGAAATCCCCGCCTCCCGCGACAGTTCTCTAAACCTACGCGGCCCCGTCATTAGAATGGTCAACAAAATAAGTTTCCACTTTCCTCCTACGACATCCAACGTATCTCGAATGGCCAAAATCGACTTCTGACAGGCTTCGTTTGTGTGTATGGTATCCATTTTGTAATCGGTATTCTTTTTGTAACAGGTTACAAATGTATAGCATTTTAAAAGAACTTTGCCCCGAAATCAAAAATTTAAAAACCATGTCATCCAAATCAATTAAAATTACGGGCTGGGTCTTAACCGCTGTTTTAGGGCTATTATTTGCTTTTAGTGCTTTCTTAAAAATTACCCAAAACGAGGCCGCCATCGCCCAAGCGAGCGCCATTGGCATTGATGCCCATACGTACCGTCTCATCGGATTTGTGGAAATTACGTCGTTGATATTGTTTCTCTTTCCACGAACGGCCCTCATCGGCGCTTTCTTTCTCATCGCCTACATGGGTGGCGCCATCGCAACACACCTCCAACACCAGCAACCTGTCGGAATGGCCATCGGCGTGCAGGTCGTTCTCTGGATTACAATTGCGGTGCGCTTCCCCGATTTGCTCCAACGCGTATTTTCGCCTAATTTAACAACGCATTAAGTATTTCAATCAACTACAGCTATGAACCAACGTACCATTAAATTTGCTTACACCCCCAAATTCCACCAAGGTTTTTTAGGAAAAGGGCATGCTGCTGCGGCACTCATTGACGGACAGCATTTCCCCCAAACCGACCCTTTCTTCTTACTCATGGACGACCAGCTCAACTTACCTGGTGGGCCGCCCGTAGGAGGTCCGCATCCACATGCAGGTTTTGAAACCGTCACTTTTGTTGTTGATGGAAATGATAAAGAGTGGCAAAAAGGAAGTCTCGAACTTATGACTGCGGGACGGGGCATTGTTCATACGGAAGAGATTACGGCGAAAACCACGCTGCGGATTTTGCAGTTGTGGTTGGTTTTGCCACCCGAAAAACGTTGGATAGAACCTTCTTGGCAAAAATTAACGCTCGAAAACGTACCTACGCTCCAAAACGAGCAAGGTACGATTCGGGTATATAGTGGTAGTAGCCATGGCCTCACCTCGCCTTTGCGCAACCACACGCCTTTTACCTTGGTCGATTTTCAACTCAACGCCACCTCGGAACTAACCCAACCGATTCCAGCACACTACAACGGATTTGTTTACGTTCTTGAGGGAAGTATAACCGCTGGCGGTCGCCAGCTAGAAAAAGGCCAAGTAGGATGGCTAGATTCATTGAACGAAACGGAGAGCGAAATCCATTTTCAAAGTACCGAACAGGGCGCTCGTTTTGTGCTATACGCAGGGCAGCCTCACCAAGCTCCTATCGTTAGCCACGGGCCGTTTATTGGCGATACACAGGAAGACATCGTACGACTGTACCGCGAATACCGTCAAGGTAAAATGCCTCATTTGAATGAAATTTGACAGCATAGACTATTTAAAAACGGGAAATCCGCGACAACAACGCGCGTACGACGTACTGACCAACCACCGAATTTTGGCGCAACTTGAGCCATTTTCGCCTGTGTTGGTCGGTACGATTCCTATCAACATCGACATCGAAAGCAGCGACCTCGACGTCATTTGTCAGTGGTTCAACAAAAGCGAGTTCATTGCTACGCTCCACGCTGCATTTGGACATCATCCTACTTTTACGTTATGGGAAAACCCTACATACGAAGCCGTAGTCGCGCAGTTTGAAGTGGATGGTTTTGCGGTTGAAATTTTTGGACAAAATATTCCAACGTTTCAACAAAACGCCTACCGTCACATGCTGGTGGAGGATAAACTGCTCGCAAAATACGGGGAAGAATTTCGGCAGCAGATTATTTCGTTGAAGCGACAAGGGTACAAGACCGAGCCTGCCTTTGGCATTGCCTTAGGTCTGGAAGGTGATCCGTACAGTGAGCTGCTGAGATTAGAAGTTTAACATCAGACTTTCAAAGTTTAAGTGATATTTTGACAATAAAAGCTAATTTTGAGGTAGAAGCATATCTCCTGAAATTGAAATTGTCAAAAAAAGAGAATGAATATCACGTATAAAAGAAGGCTCATACGAATTAGACAAAACAAGTGGATAATAGCCTTGATTAGCTACATCAAAAGTGTTTATTCCAAGACATTAGAAACAAATTCTCAACTCAAGCAACAGTTCCTTCAGTTTCTTCCCTTTTTACTTGCCTCAATTTTGACAGGAACGATTGCGTTTCTCTACAGCAAAATTTTCAGCTATTCTGAAAAGCTGTCATTTTACATTTACCACCAAAACAAGCTCTACATTTTTGTCAGCACCCCCATTTCTTTTTTAGTATCATGGTGGCTTGTTAAGTATTTTGCCCCGTATTCCAAAGGAAGCGGTATTCCCCAAGTAATGGCCGCCATCGAACTCACGAAACCTAAAAGCAGCAAATTAATTGTTCATTTTTTGAGCCTAAAAATCGTCCTTATAAAAATTGTTGCGAGTTCAGTCAAGGTCATTGGAGGCGGCATTTCGGGTAGAGAAGGGCCTACGATTCAGATAGCAAGCTCTATTTTTAACCAAGTTTATCAATGGTTACCCAAATGGTGGGCTCCTATCGCTCAAAAAAACGTATTGATTGCTGGCGCCGCGTCGGGATTGGCGGCGGCCTTCAACACGCCACTAGGAGGGATTATTTTTGCCATCGAAGAACTCTCCAAATTCCATTTTAAATACTACAAATCTCCTCTTTTCATTTCTATTATCATTGCAGGCTTAACCGCCCAAGGTTTTTCGGGACCTTATCTTTATCTCGGCTATCCCAAAACCAATTTTAGTGGTTATTGGGTCTATCTTGGAATCCTGATTGTGGCGATAGTTGCGGGGTATTTTGGAAGTAATATGTGTCGTATTTTATTGCGATTTATGCGCTGGGTCAACGCCCAAAAAAATACCATCAGACAAGCAGGAATTGTTGTCGGTTGTGCTTTATTTATCGCAACTTGTATTTACTACTTCGGTATTGAAGCCATGGGCTCTGGGAAAGAACTTATGGAACGAACCTTGTTTAGCGACAATAAAACCGTTGAATGGTTTTTGCCACTTATTCGAATGAACGGCTTGATTGCCTCCTTTGGTTTTGGTGGGGCAGGTGGTGTATTTGCTCCCTCCTTGAGCGCAGGGGCTAGCTTTGGAGCACTCATCGCTCAACTGCTACAGCTAACCGACAGCAATGCCGATATTTTAATCTTAATCGGAATGACCAGTTTTCTCACGGCGGTTACGCGTGCCCCGTTTACCTCTGCCATTATCATTTTCGAGATGACCGACCGTCATAGTATCATTTTCTTTCTTTTGCTAGGTGCATTTGTGGCCAATATGATTGCCACACTCGTGGACAAACATTCGTTTTATGACATCCTCAAAGAAAATTATATAAACGAAGTTTCTCCTAAGCAATTGACTCCTAACACTTGAGCAAAAATATCCAATTAATCAGCACAAACATAGAACGACTATACCGCTTGGTACGGCAACTAGCTCAACGACACGCGCGATACCACCTAATGGCGGTTTGGTGGCAAAAATTTGAAAAGCCTTCCTAAGTTTCAAAAATCCCTTTACCTTTGTTGCGTCATTCAGACGTCAGATACAACAGCCCCTCTGCGTCCAATTTACTACTTCCATGTGAGATTCACTTTCTTTCCGATTCAATAAATAGCCCCGTCGCAATGCGGCGGCACGTGCTTTTTTATTCACTCCTAAAGAAAGAAATCATGCTGATTCTCCAGAATATTTCCTATCTACACCCCAACAAATCACGGTTGTTTGATGAGCTTCATTTGACCGTAAATACCCACGAAAAAATCGCATTAATTGGCAACAATGGCTCAGGGAAATCGACGTTATTGAAAATCATTGCGGGCGAACTGCCCCCTTCTACTGGTCAACGGATGGTGCAAGCAACGCCCTATTATATACCACAAGTAGTGGGTCAATTCAACCACCTGACGGTCGCGGAGGCACTTGGAATAGCCGAAAAACTAACTGCTTTGCAAGAAATATTGGCAGGCAACGTCACGGAAGAAAACCTTCTTGTATTAGATGACGATTGGACGCTAGAGGAACGGATTCAAGAAGCTTTTGCGTATTGGCAGCTCACCGAAATTGACCTTACAGAATCGTTAGCGACTTTGAGTGGTGGGCAAAAAACAAAGGTATTTTTAGCAGGAATCGACATTCACAACCCTGACTTCGTCTTGCTCGATGAACCTAGTAATCACCTAGATACGGCGGCGCGTCAGTTGCTCTATGACTTTGTTGCGTCCAGTCCAAAAACGCTCATTGTCGTCAGCCACGACCGCACCTTGCTCAATTTGCTTGCTACTGTCTGCGAACTTGGGAAGCGAGGTATTACAGTCTATGGCGGCAATTATGATTTTTACGCCGAACAAAAAGAAATCCAGTCGAATGCCCTCCAAAACGACGTTCAAAACCGCGAAAAAGCGCTTCGAAAAGCCAAAGAAAAGGAACGGGAAACGCTCGAACGCCAACAAAAATTGGACGCGCGCGGAAAACAGAAGCAAGAAAAAGCGGGAGTGGCGCGCATCATGATGAACACCCTGCGAAACAATGCCGAAAATAGCACCTCAAAGCTAAAAAGTGTTCATGGTGAAAAAATTGACGGGCTTGCCCAAGAATTGCGTGAACTCCGCTCGTCCCTTCCCGACATCGACAAGATGAAGTTTGGATTTAACAACTCTTTTTTGCACAAAGGAAAAATCTTGTTTACGGCCGACCAACTCAATTTTGACTATGGTCACAAGGCGCTTTGGCTGGAAAATTTAAACTTCCAAATCACTAGTGGTGAGCGCATTGCGTTGAAGGGATTGAATGGCTCGGGCAAAACTACCTTGATTAAACTCCTGTTGGGTTCGCTCCAACCGTCGGCGGGAACCTTGCATCGAGCGGCGGGGCAAGCGGTATATATCGACCAAGATTATTCGTTGATTAACCCGCGTTTAAGCGTTTTACAACAAGCCCAGCAGGCCAACAGCGCAGCGCTGCAAGAACACGAAATCAAGATACGCTTGCATCGGTTTTTGTTTGACAAAGAAACCTGGGATAAGCCTTGCAGCGCATTGAGTGGCGGTGAGCGAATGCGTTTGATGCTCTGTTGCCTCACCATCGGAAGCCAAGCTCCTGACCTGATTGTGCTAGACGAGCCCACCAATAACCTTGATATTCAAAACATTGACATTTTAATTGCCGCCATCAATGAATACCAAGGCACCCTGATTGTGGTGTCGCACGATGCGGACTTTTTAACCCAAATCAACGCCGAACGTACTATTTCTCTCACAAAACCATGACCGAGGTAAAGGATTTTCTTGACACATTGACTCCCATTTCGGACGAAACATGGGCAAAAATTAGCGCGCTTTTAAAACCACGTTTGCTCAAAAAAGGGTCGTTTTTTATTGAGGAAGGGCAACTGGCTAAAGAAATTGGTTTTTTATACCAAGGAATAATTCGTGGTTTTTATCGGAACGCAGACGGATTTGAATACAACAAACACTTTTTCACAAACCCTTCGTTTGTAGGAGGTTACGCGTCGCTTATTACCAATACGCCCAACCAAATCAGCCAACAAGCACTTTCTGACTGTCAGCTATGGGTGGCGAATTTTGAGGAATTTAGTCGGCTTTACCTTTCGTGCCCCGACCTCGAACGAGCCGCTCGGATACTGGCCGAACGTTTTTTTGTGCAAAAAGAGCAACGCGAAATCGAGCTCGTGGTGTTGGATGCCGACCAACGCTACCGTTTATTTCAACAACAGTTCCCGCAGCTCGAAAACCAAATTACACAATACCATATCGCCTCCTATTTGGGCATTACGCCGACGCAATTAAGCCGTATTCGCCGAAAATTGGCCCAACGATAACTCATTTCTTTACCTATGTAAATGGATTTAGGCACCTGCTTTTTGACTTTTGTGCAACCGATTTATCGACTTGCAACATCAAACACTCAATGCAAATTCCATGAAAACATCTGGTAATACTCTGCTCATTACGGGAGGCTCGTCAGGCATTGGCCTGGCACTGGCACAACGTTTTTTAGAACTTAACAACCAAGTCATCATTACGGGACGAGACGCTCAAAAACTCGAAGCTATTCGGCAAAAACACCCTCAAATGGGCATTTTTGCGGGAGATTTAACCTTAACCGCCACCCAAAAAGCGCTAGTAGCGTGGTTAGAAGCCAACTATCCCACCCTAAATATTTTAGTCAACAACGCCGCTGTTCAGTACAACTACTTGTTCACCGATGAAACCGACCAAAGTCAGCAAATCAGCTATGAAATAGCCACCAATCTCACCGCCCCCGTAATGCTAACTCACTTGCTTTTGCCCCTTTTACGCAAAAACCCCCAGTCGGCAGTGGTCAACGTAAGCAGTGGATTATTTCTTTCTCCCAAAAAATCAGCTTCGGTCTATTGTGCGACCAAAGCCGCTATCCATAGCTTTAGCTGCACCTTACGGTACCAACTCGAAGCACAAGGAATGCGCGTTTTCGAAATCGTTCCATCACTGGTCGATACGCCGATGACCCAAGGACGCGGAAAAAATAAAATTACGAGCGAAGCCCTCGTCGATGAGTTTCTGGATTGTTTTCAGCGTGACCGTTTTGAAATTTACATTGGGAAAGCGAAACTACTCAAATGGCTTCATCGCTTCATCCCTTCGGTAGCCAGTCGGCTGCTGAAAAATAGTTAAGACCAAGCAGCCATGCTTTGGGGATATTAATTAATTTTGATTGGTATCCCTCACTCTAAGCGCATGAATGATCTCATAGAAAGTGCCCGTAAACAATTTGAATATTATAAAATGCTCGGCGATAAAGCCATGCAGCAACTCAGTGATGAACAGCTTTTCTGGAGTTTTAACGAGGAAAGTAACAGCATTGCCACGATTGTCAAGCACCTTTGGGGGAATATGCTTTCGCGCTGGACGGATTTCCTAACAACCGATGGCGAAAAGGCCACCCGCAACCGTGACTTCGAATTTGTCAATGATGCCACAACACGCCAAGAAGTACTTCAACGTTGGGAAGAAGGCTGGACGTGCCTATTTCAAGCGCTTGATTCTTTGTCGGTAGAAGACCTCACCCGCATCGTTTATATTCGAAATCAAGGACATACCGTGACGGAAGCCATCAATCGTCAATTGGCGCATTATCCATATCACGTTGGCCAAATGGTTTTTATTGGGAAAATGCTTGCTTCTCAGTGGACGTCGCTGTCAGTACCGCGCGGACAGTCGGTCAACTACAACCAAGAAAAATTTGCTCAACCCAAACATCGCGCTCATTTTACCGATGATTTTTTGAAAAAAGCGTAACATTGCACTCATTTTAACGTAAACACGCCATGCAAGAACGCGAGCAAATGATTCAAGCCTACGTCGAAGCCTACAACCGATTTGATGTAGAAGGGATGTTGGTACACCTTGATGAAAACATTCAATTTGAGAATATTTCAAACGGCGAAGTGACCCTTAGCCTTATTGGAAAAGAGGCGATTCGTCAACAAGCCGAACAATCAAAAGGGTATTTTTCGGAACGTTGTCAAACCATTACTTCCTTTAAACACGAAAATAATCTCTGTGAAATTGAGGTAGATTATGAGGCGGTACTCGACATCGACTTGCCGATGGGGCTCAAAAAAGGCGACCGTATTCAACTGGATGGTCGTTCTGTTTTCCAGTTTGAAAACAATAAAATTATCGCTCTGACTGATATTAGCTGATGTTTGGTTTTGATTAAATCCTCCATCTCCACGCTATTTCACTTTTTCTTCCGTTATTTTTGTAAACCCTAACTCAGTACGGAATGACGCGTTTTGTAGGCATAATTTCAATCGCTTTTCTTGGTTTGTTGGTGAGCGCTTGTGCGGTATTCAAGTCATCGCCCCCCCCTGCTAGAACCACCACCAAAACACCCACTACCAAGCGTCCCCTACTGACCAAACCCAAAGGTGCTTACCAAAATTACGTACGCGACATTGTACGCAGTGCTCGTGCTTATACGGGCACGCCCTACCGCAGTGGCGGCAACGACCGAAGCGGCATCGATTGCTCAGGGTTGATTTGCTCGGTTTATACCGAAGTGGGCCTCAAAGTTCCGCGCATTTCATGGCAGCAAGCCGAATTTGGTACCGAAGTCGAGGAAGTACACGACATCCGCCCTGGCGACTGGATTTTTTACGTACCCGATGCGGGCAAAGCGGGGTATGTATCGCACGTAGGCATTGTCACCGAAGTTCGTGGCAAAAACGATATTCTCTTCATCCACGCTTCGTCGTCCAAAGGTGTCCGCGAAGACAACCTGTTTTCTAAATACTTCAAAAACCGTTTTGTGAAGGCCATGCGGCCGTTTTAATACCCAATACTCCTCCCTGCAATCACCGCCGTTGTCCAAGCGGCTTGAAAGTTATAGCCGCCCGTAATACCGTCGATGTCGAGCACTTCGCCCGCAAAAAATAACCCAGAGACGTGGCGACTTTCGAGGGTTTTAGGATCAAGATTGGCTAAATTGACGCCCCCGCAGGTCACAAATTCGTCCTTGAAGGTGGTTTTTCCCTGTACCTCCAACTGAAAATTCGTCAGTTGCTCTACCAAGCGGTGTAGGTTTTTGGCGGGTAAGTCAGCCCAACGCATCGTGTCGGGGATATTGGCTAGCTCGACCAATTGTTTCCAAAGACGCTGAGGTATTCCAAAGGGCGCTTGGGTCGGCACAAACTTCCCTTTCCACTGCACGTCGCGCTGCATGGAAGTCAGTTGTTCTTGCACTTCGTTGGGTTTCTGGTTGGTAAAATTAATCAAAGACATAAATTGGTAATTTTTGGAGGCCAACTCCCGTGCGCCCCAAGCCGATAAACGTAGTACAGCAGGCCCACTTACGCCCCAATGCGTAAACAACATCGGCCCTGCTTCGGTCAGTTTACTGCCTGCCAATTTTACACCTACTTTGCCTATCGACACCCCCATCAGGTCTTTCAGCGGCAATTTGGGCGCATTGAAGGTAAACAGAGAAGGTACGGGCGTTTCAATGTCGAGCCCCAGCGTAGCTAACCAATCGTAGCCCGACAACTGTGGGTGCCCACCCGACGTCACCAAAACTCTATTTACACTCAGTTCTTCTCCCGATTGGAGCCTCAGCAGGAACTGCCCTCCATCAGCCACAATGGCATTGACACCCGTACTCGTACGCACCTCCACGCCCGCGCGCTGCGCCGCCTGTTGCAAACAGTCTATAATCGTTTCAGAACTGTCAGTCGTAGGAAACATCCGCCCGTCGGGTTCGGTTTTGAGGGCTACGCCTCGGCTTTCAAACCACTGAATGGTATGTTGATTGTTGAAAATTTCAAACAGCGGTCGTAAAAACTTTGCGCCGCGTGGGTAGCCTTTCACCAATTCGGGGAGCGTGGGCGCGGCATTGGTAACATTACACCGTCCGCCGCCCGAAACCTTGACTTTGCTGAGGACGTTGCGGCTTTTTTCAAAAATAGTCACCTTGGCGGTGGGAAAAGTCTCGGCGGCGGTGATGGCGCCCATAAATCCAGCGGCCCCGCCGCCAATAACTGCGATGTGTAGTGATTGCACGTTTTGTTGGTCTAATATCAACTCGAAAGTGGGGAAACTTTTGGGAAGTTCAAAAAAAACGTTGCGTTGTTCGACCTTCTGTACCGTTCTTTGCGTTTTATACCAAAAAACAGAGAACAAACATTGAGTATGTACTATCGGAAAGGTCTGCGCTGGGGAAACACCCTGATGTTGTTATTTACTTTTATCGCCATCGGGCTGGTGCTTCATTACCGTGGCCGCACCAAACCGTTGGTTTCGTTTTGGAACGACGTTAAGAGTGTGTTTATATACCAAGAACGCTCCTCGGACAGAAATAATCCCTACAAAAACCCTGAACCTACCAGCACTGCCTCCGACGACCGTAGCACGTACGACGACGTGGCCTCAGACGACCGTAGTTTGTTAGAGAAAGAAGGACTCAAAAGCAATGCTGAAAGTACTTCGGAAGATGACGAATCAGAAAACACCAGCAGTAACAATGCTGATTTTTCTAAGGCCAAGGACTTTGGTTTACCCGCTATCGGTGCCAACGACCAAATTATCCGCCACCACCGCATTACACTTCGGTACCGCGAACAATACGAGCAAGCCGATTGGGTTGCCTACAAATTGTTAGGTGACGAAGCCCGTGCGTACCTTTCCCGCGATGGGAATAAATTTGTTCCCGACCCACTCGTCAAAACAGGTTCGGCTACGCACGCTGATTATACCCGCTCGGGCTACGACCGTGGGCACTTAGCACCTGCGGGAGATTTTAATATTTCGCCCGACGATAAGCAAGAAACGTTTTACATGAGCAACATCAGTCCACAAGTGGGCGATTTTAACCGTGGGATTTGGAACGATTTAGAACAGAAATTTCGCCAATGGGCCGAGCGCGACGAAGATCTGTACATTGTCACTGGCCCTGTGCTAAAACCTGGCTTACCTACCATTGGCAAAAACAACGAAATCGCCGTTCCCGAAATGTACTATAAAATTGCGCTTTGCCTCACCGACCGCCAACCACGCATGATTGGGTTTTTGATGAAAAATGAGTTTTCGAGCGAAAACCTCAAAACATTTGTGGTCAGTGTGGACGAAATTGAGCGCCTCACGGGCATTGATTTTTTTCCTAAACTTCCTGACGCGCTGGAGAAAAAACTGGAAAGCTCTACAACGACCCAAGGCTGGTTTTCGGCTAGGAATTAATCCTGACATCGACTTCGTGGGTTTTGGTATCGACTACCAAAACCCCTTCCGTTTCATCGTCAAGCTGCTTTAGTAATCCTTCGGGCGACCAAGCCGCACTTTTACCGCTCCCCACAAAGTCTTCACACTGCCCCACACAATTGGCAATCAGCACCGTCATTGAATGCTCTTTGGCCAATTTGGAAAGAATTTCTACCGATTTTTCCATGCCAACTGCGGTTTTGGCTACGCTGGCTACGTACACTTTCGCTCCACTATTGATAGCACATTTGGTATGTTCTGCTACTGACAATTCATAACAAATTGCCAACGCTACAGCGTCCTCTTTTACCTCAATCGTGGTAAAATTTTCGCCACTGACAAAAAACGGTTCTTCGTCGGCGTGAAGGTATTTTTTGGAATAAATCAAGCGCGTTTGGTACGGACGAAACAACACCAAACTGATATGTAGCCCAGCCTCACTTCGGGTGGGCATCCCCACGCCAATCGTCATGCGATGTAGGTTACTCAGCTCCTGAAATTCATCCAACGACGCATCGTCGCTCTCCACCGCCAGACTTTCAGCCAAAAGCGGCTCGTAATTGGTCAACGACAATTCGGGAAAGACCAAAAAATCTGCTTGTTTCTCCGCCGCAAGCGCCACAAAACGCAGGTGTTTTTCTTTGTTTTGGGTAATATCTCCCCTGACCGATTGTAATTGAGCAATGGCTATTTTCATAAAAACTAAGCTTATTTAATGCGTAAAACCACAATACCGCTGTGCTTTTTGACCCGTTGAAGGTAATCCGCCAAGGTTTCAGTCGCCAAAATTACTTTTTTGGCTTCGAGCGAAGCGTGCAGTAAATACGCTCGGCCGTTGCGTTTCACCACAAAACCTTCGTGGTTAAAATCCAACCCCTCAATGCCCGACGTAATGCCAATGATGTCACCGTCTTGCAATTTTGACTCAATGCCTTCTACCTCTTTTTTGGGAAGATAATGCCACGATTTGCTCGACAGTTTCGCCTCCACGTCTTGGGTCGTTTGGAAGTCTTTTTCCTCAACCAAACCCGCATAGGCCGCGCGGTGCGACGTCATAAAATTGATGGAAGGTTGAATTTTTGTCCCTCCTAATTCTTCGGTCACATCATCAAAAAGCCCTTTGGCTTCTCCCTGAAATTTCCATTCCAAAAAATAATGCAAACGCGAACCGTAGCCATCAATGACGCCGTTTCGATAGCGCATTTGCACCAATTGATTTTGGAATTGCATGTAGGATTTTTGGTGGTGACGGGCATGAGTTATTGCCAACACCGACTCTACAAAAGTATAACAGTCAAATTCTCGAAGATTACACACCAAGTTTTCGGGCGAACGTTCTAGAGTATGGGCTACGTAAGGTGTCCCCACAAAACTTTTGGCTACGGCCAAAGAAGTCGCGGCTTTGGTAGGTCCTTTCTCAACTTGAATTTTTTCCGCAAAAATGGTCTGATTCAAGTCAATAACGACCCACATTCCCAAAAATAAACTTAGTAGTGTCTTCATCTTTTGTTTTTTGTTCTGTTCGTGCTGAGGGTTGCTCACAACCCTCAGCACGTAAGCAGCCCTCTACACAATCTACCCCACCTTCCACTCAAAAGTGATGGCTTGCTCAATATCAGGATGCAAGCTTAGAGCTACGGGGCAAGTGTGCGCCGCTCTTTCCAATTTGGCTTTTTCGGCATCGCTTAGCTCCGTACCTGTCAGCATCGACAGTTTCACTTCTACTTTCGCAATTTTACGCGGAGGCTCCGCCGACATCCCTTTGGTTATTTCCATTTGTGAACCTTTCAAGTCGATTTCATCACGACGGGCTACAATCCCCATGATGGTCATCATACAGCTTCCCAAAGCAGCCGCAACAAGGTCGGTGGGAGAAAACGCTTCTCCTTTTCCATTATTGTCGGTGGGAGCGTCAGTTATAATAGTAGTACCCGACTGTAAATGAACAGCTTCGGTGCGTAATTCTCCGAGGTAGGTGGTTTGTACGGTTGGCATTTTTGTCTAGTTATAAGGTGTATTGATGTGCAATTTACGGTTTATGAAAAAATTCTGAACCACTCGTACCAGAAAATAGTTTATCTTCCACACTTATAAACGCAACTTTTTTATACCTTTTCACGTAAATTAACTTGACTATAACAGGTATTTTTGGTAGGTTTAAGTAAAATTTTTGCAAAGTCAGATGAAAGCTGTTTCGACCATAACCCTTGCTTTGCTCTTGCTTGTACAAGCTGCATGGAGCCAACAACGCCGTACTAAAACCAACGCCGAAGACGACGGCGAAGAAGAGTACAGTTCCATTACTACTTATGGAGTAACCACCAACACCAACTCGGGTTTGCTGGGTGGTTTTGTATTTCGTCATTCTTCTCAAATCGACAAAGAACTTTTTGGCCGTCACCAATACCGCTATTTAGGTCTTGAGCTTGTTAATGTTCGTCACCCGAAAGAATTGTCGCAGTCGAGCAATACAGGCGCACGTTTTACGCCTGGCAAGCAGAACTATCTTTTTGTCTTACGCCCCCAATACGGTCGTGAAATTATCTTATCGAATCGCAACAACGACGAAGGAATTTCAATCAACGGTATTCTTGCTGCGGGGGTATCACTCGGCATTTTGAAACCCTATTATATCCAGTACCAAGTCCGTCCTGGCGTAGTTCGTACCGAAGCTTATGATCCCCTCAAACATACCGATTTGGGAAATATCCTTGGTTCTGGCAATATTCTTCAAGGCTTAGGTAATTCTAAAATTATTCCTGGTATCAACGCCAAACTTGGCTTTAGTTTTGAATTAAGTGCCTTTCGTAGCAACCTCACAGGCGTAGAAATTGGCTTTTTGACCGAGCTTTTTGGAAAAGCTCCCGTCATTATTCCTTTTGCCGAAAACCGTAGCTTATTTACGTCGGGCTACGTGACGTTGTTTTTTGGAAATAAAAAATGAAGTCCCTGTTTCAGAACGCTTTACTTTTTTTATTCTCTTGCATCGTCACTTTAGGGATTGTTGAAATGGGCATGAGGTTCTTTGCCAAAAAGGGCCTCAGTTACCTCCAATCAGATCAGTTTTGCGAAAACGACTTCATCAACAACAGTTTTGAGTTAGAAAAAGCGAGTATTTACCATAATAATCAGCAACAACGGCCTTACCTCAACCTCCAAGGGAAGATTTATTATGCCAATCCCGTTCAAAATTCCCTTACCCGTTTTTTGGTCAATCACTCCAAGTTGCTTTCATTCTTGCTTCCCAAAATAAAGATTTTACTCGAAGGTTCGTCCTCTCAAAAAGCTGCTAATCAGGCTCAACATGAGGAATTTAAGCCCGCAGATTATCTTCAAGCAGAAAAAATAACTGACTTAGGCATTCAAAAAATTAAGTTAATTTGTAAAAAAAACAATGCCACACTCGTTAGCTTTCCTGTTGATGCACCACTGCTTCGGGCTACTTCATCAAAAACACTGTACGAAGTTTTGATGCAACAAAATGGAATAGAGATACTTGCCAACGTACCCGAAGCGATTGAGAAACTAGAACGCGCTGGGATTTGTTGTCGAGCAAAGGATGAGGCGCATTGGAACCACTTCGGGCATCAAGTCTGTGCCCAAACTTTAATTAATCGTTTACAATTCGTGATAAATCACGCAATAAAGCAATGATAGAACTTCCTGTAATCGCATCTGAGCGCAAAAAACGCCCCGATTGGCTAAGAGTTAAACTTCCGACTGGGCCAGAATACCGTAAAGTTCGGACGATTGTTGATACCAATAAACTCCACACCATTTGTGAAAGTGGAAATTGCCCTAACATGGGCGAATGCTGGGGCGAAGGTACGGCCACGTTTATGATTTTGGGGAATGTCTGTACGCGCAGCTGCTCGTTTTGCGCCGTAGCCACGGGCCGCCCCAACGAATACGACGCCGACGAACCACGCCGCGTGGCCGAAGCCATCAAAACAATGGGCGTAAAACACGCGGTTATTACCTCCGTAAACCGAGACGAGTTAAAAGACCGTGGTGCCGAAATTTGGCACCAAACCGTCGTTTTGACCAAAGAATTGAGCCCCGCTACTACCATTGAAACGCTTATTCCTGATACCAAAGGAAACTGGGAAGCGCTGGAACGAATGATTTCGGCAGGGCAAGAAGTGGTATCGCACAATGTCGAAACCGTGGCTCGGTTGTACCGCGCCGTACGTCCACAGGCCAAATACGAACGTAGTTTGGAACAAATTAAGCGTACCAAAGAATACGGCAAACGTACTAAATCGGGCATTATGCTTGGTTTGGGCGAGACGCAAGACGAAATGTTCAAAGCCATGGACGACTTAGTAGCGCACGGTTTGGACGTTCTTACGTTGGGTCAATATTTGCAACCGACCAAAATGCACCACGAAGTAATTGAGTGGATTCACCCTGACACCTTTGCCATGTACCGCGAAGAAGGGCTCAAACGTGGCTTAAAATACGTAGAGTCGGGACCACTCGTTCGTTCGAGCTACCACTCTGAGCGCCACGTCAACGTACCGATTTAAGCAAGTTTTCACTTTAATAGTTATACACCCATGACCGTCACTTACGAAATAGACGCAGATGAACTAAACGAAAATTTCCTGGAGTCGCTGCGAAGTTTGTTTAAAGGCCGTCGGCTTAAGTTGACGGTGGAAGAAGAACAAGGGGTTGTTTCAAATCCTGTCATGATAAAAAAATTGAACGAGGCTTTAAATTCTCCCGACGCTTATGTCTTTAAAGAGAATGAATTAACTGAGTTCAGCGAAAAGCTTTTGGCTGAAGGGCTAGAAGGATTTGAAAAATACAAAAGAAATGCAAATGCGCAACGTTAAGTTCAAAGAAAAAGCCTTTGATGAGGTTCAAGTGTGGCTTTTCGAAAGTCCCAAAACGTTGCAGCGTATTTTTAGAATGCTAGAGGAAGCTAGGCGAACACCTTTTGAAGGCATAGGCAAACCCGAACCTCTTAAAGGTGATTTTCGAGGATGCTGGTCAAGGAGAGTAAATGACGAAGACCGACTGATTTATAAAGTAACAGAAGAAGATATCATCGTCTTATCGTTACGTGGACACTATCAATAATTTTGCAAAACTACGACTTCATCATCGCAGGAGGGGGATTAGCAGGACTTAGTTTGGCCTATTACATGAACCAAACAGTACTGCGCGATAAATCCATTCTCATTATTGACCAAGACACCAAGTCCAAAAACGATCGGACTTGGTGTTTTTGGGAGAAAGATACCCAAAGCCCGTTTGATTCGATTGTGCACCGCCAATGGAATCAGGTGTATTTTCATGGAACAAACTTTTCGTCGGCGCTTGAGCTTGCGCCCTATTCCTACAAATGGCTACGGGGAATTGATTTTTATACCTTTGTCAAAACCGATTTAGCCAAAAACCCCAACATTACTTTTGTTCAAGAGCGCATCGAGCGAGTTAAAGACACCCCCAACGGTGGTTTTATTATCACAGAAAACAACCAATACCTTGGCGGTTACGTCTTTGATAGCACCTACTCGTTGAAGCTAAATTTACCCGATTGCCATAACCTGCTTCAACATTTTAAAGGGTGGGAAATCGAAACCGACGTGCCTGTTTTTGACCCCAACTGCCCCGTTATGATGGATTATCGGGTTGAACAACGCGGCCTCGGTGTACGGTTTATGTATGTCTTACCCGAAAGTCCAACGCGGGCGATGATCGAATACACCATTTTTTCGGACAAACTACTGCCCACGACCGAATACGATGCCGAACTTCATGCTTATATCAAAAACTTTCTGAAAATCAGCGACTTTCGGATTGAACACGAGGAGTTCGGTGTTATTCCAATGACCGACGAACCTACGCCCTCGCTGGAAGGAGAGCATGTTTTTCGTATTGGTACGGGAGGGGGCTACGTCAAAGCCTCGACGGGCTATGCGTTTCAGCGTACGCAGCGATCTACGCGTGAATTGGTAAAGAACTTGGTCACTATAGGAAAACCTCTCCCCCCAAAACGTTCTCTAAAAAAAAGATTTAAAGACCTGCTTGACAGCACTTTACTAAACGTCCTACTCAAAAGTCGTGCTTCAGGAAAAGAGGTCTTTACCGCGCTTTATCAGAAAAATCCAACGCCACGCTTGTTTGCCTTTCTGGACGAAGACACTACCTTGCTGGACGATTTAAAAATCATGTCAACCGTTCCGCTTGGTGCCTTTACGGCGGGGCTGTTTGATGCCCTTCGCAAAAAAATCTAAGAAGGGAGTTCCCATAAACCTATCATCTGGTAAGTTATGTCAAACATCAGTTTAATTATAGAAGAACGAGCCGCCAGCATTGGCAACTTTATGGTGGGGCGACTACTACCCTTTCGCCAAAAAAGGTCGGTGGGTCCCTTTGTATTTATTGACCACATGGGCCCAGTAAAAATGAATGAACGGGAAAATATGGATGTTTTACCACACCCACATGTTGGTCTTTCGACCCTTACGTTCTTATTTGAGGGGGCTATCGTACACCGTGATAGCATTGGGAGTGAACTAGAAATACAACCTGGGGCGGTGAATTGGATGACCGCAGGCAGTGGAGTTGTGCATTCTGAGAGAACACCAGAACGGCTAAAAAATTCCACCAAAACGCTTCATGGATTACAGATTTGGGTCGCTTTACCAAAAGAATTGGAAGAAATAGCACCTTCTTTTACCCACATTCCTGCCGAAGATATACCACATTGGGAAGATGGAAATTTGTCATTTAAGCTAATTGCTGGCGAAGTATTTGGAAAAACCTCCCCTGTGCCTGTGCATAGTCCACTTTATTTTATTGAGATAAAAAGTAAAGAAGCCGCGCAGGTGAGCATTGGCGATATGCTTTATGGAGAAAGTGCCTTGTACATTCTCGATGGCTCCATTTCGAGCGAGGGAAATGTATATGGCCCAAAACAAATATTGATTGCCAAAGACACGAAACTTTGCACATTCAATATCGCCGCAAATTCTACAGTCTATATTTTTGGCGGAGAAGCATTTCCTGAGGAAAGATTTATTGATTGGAACTTTGTTTCATCAAGCAAAGAGCGATTGGCGCAAGCAAAGCAAGATTGGAAAAATCAAACTTTCCCTAAAATTTCGGGCGAAACTGACTTTGTTCCTTATCCAACATTTAAAATTTAAAAAATAATTCAACCATGACAATTGAACAATTTAACAGAGAATCTAAAGGTTTTTTTAAAGCTTCGGAAGATGGTAAAGAAGCAGGCAGAATGACGTATGCTTGGGCGGGAAACGACAAATTTATCATTGACCACACAGAGGTAAATCCCGATTTCAAAGGAAAAAATGTAGGGTTGCAACTTGTGATGGCTGCCGTAGATTTTGCACGAGAAAAAAACTTAAAAATAATCCCTCTGTGCCCGTTTGCCAAAAGTGTTTTTGACAAGAAAGAGGAAATAAGGGATGTTCTGTAGTAACTGTCAAAATGAACATTTTCATTTTGACAGTTGCAGAAAAATAGGGCATAAAATCTAAGCGGGATTAGCCGCTGCATCCACCCACAAATAGCTATTGGCGTGAAGTTTCAAGGCCGAAGCTGGTAGGTTTTCGCCTACGGGTTCGTTGAGCACACGCTCAATAATGGCTTTTTTCTTCGCACCGTTGGCAATGACAATGGCAACTTTTGCCTCCAAAACGTGACGTAATCCCACCGTAATCCCTTGTGTAAGGGGCGTATTTGATTCAAAATACTTTTGACCGACCGAAGCCGTTACCTCCTCTAAATCAGACACGTGCGCATAAGTATCAAACGACGTCCCAGGTTCGTTTAATCCCAAATGCCCGTTCATACCAATTCCCACCATAATCACATCCAAGCCACCACGGCTTGCAATAAATTCGTTCACACGTTGACATTCAGCAGCCAAATCGTCGGTCAGGCTGTCAAAAAACGAAACACGCTCAGCAGGAATGCCAAGGGGCTTAATCAACGGCCCGTCGATGTACGAACGGCAACTGCCTGGGTTGTCGGGCGAGATGCCCACCCATTCGTCCAAGCCCACAAAGGTCGCTTGGTCAAAATCGCCAGGCTGGGCTTTGGCTACTATTTTCTGAAAGGTCAACAACGGTGTTTCGCCCGAGGCTACACAAATCGTCGCCGTTGGTTTTTGGCGAACGTAGTTCAAAATAAACTCAGAGGCGTGTTCTGAAAGGGCTTCGTAATCGTCAAATACGTGGTAATTCATGCGTTCTTTTTTCTAATTCAGTGATGAGTTGCTGGATGTGTTGGGACGAAAATAGCTTTATTTTTCCTTTGTTTTGTTCGCTTCGGGGCAAATCAAAAAGCAGAATCACTTCTTGTTCATCCGTTTCTGCGTGGCGACTGTATTTTTGTTCTTTAAACTGCCTTGCCCGTTCCGAATTAAGCATGACTGCCACCCGAAACGTTTTATTTTGGTACGTTAAAGTCAGGTCCACGCCGTTGAAATAGTCATCGCGCAAGGAATATTTTACTTCCTGAAATCGCCCCGATTCTTGGCAAAGTACAAAAAAATGAAAGTCTCGAATCAGCGACGGAAAACTGCGGAATAACCTTGCTTTCACCGCATCGGCCTTGTAAACACGCCACGTTCCCTTCCGAAAAAATTGAATCCGAGTTTCATCGAGTACCCCAAAATGAGCGATTAAATACTGCGTCCAGAGTTCTTGCTCAGTAGGAATTTGCCCTTTGAAAAACAAAAACTTATAAAACGCTAACGCAAAAGGCGGCAACTTTGCCTTTTCTACCTCTGCATCGCGCAAAAGGTTTTCACCAGAATAAGCCAGGGAAGCCACTTGTTGTTCAATCAAAGCCGACGTCCAATTGACTTTTCGGACGTACGTGATGCTTCCTTTTTCCAATCCGATGTCGATAGTCGTACCATCAGCAAAAGTTTCGGGCAAAAGTTGGGTCATTGAAAGAAGTGTTTAGCGTCGAGGACGCGCTCCCCCGATCTGTTTTTTATCGCGTCGGAGACGCTAGGCCGTGCCCGCCCTGACATGATGTCGGGGCGAGGCGAGAGCGGTTCCCAAACTTCGGTTTGGGAACCTTGTGGTATTGCGTCTCTGACGCAAACTGCGAAACAATTATTTCAATCCAAAGAAGATACGCAAAATTTTTATTCGCTTGATAATCAACCAATAAAGCCCTATACTAATAAGTAAAGACAAAGTACTTACCAAAAGAAAACCAGGCCAAACGCCGATATCCCATTTTAGTACATAAAAGCCAATGGCGACAATGACGGTTTGGTGCAAGATGTAAAATGGATAGACGGCTTCATTGAGTTGGCTGAGCGCAGGATGCGGGCGATTGAGGTATTGATAGCCGTAGGCCACAGTCGCAACGACCGAAAACCACGTCAAACAAAACGCGTTGATGTCCCAAACGACATCGTACCAAGCCATCTCGTCCCACTCGGGATAGACAAATCTGCGCAAATAGTACAAGGAATATAAAATAACCGTCGAAAATAGCGTAGCCCCACCATAAATACGACGTTGACGCGCCATTTCCTCCCATAGCGCTCGCCGACTGACCAATAAATAGCCACCCCAAAACAGCAATAAATTGAAGGTAAAATAGGCCCAATCGTCCACCAACGCGTGGGTTTCTTCGGGGAAGTAAGGTTTTAGCACCACTTGACTCAAAATCAAAACGAGGGCATAAGCCAATGCCCCTCCTTTATAAAAACTCCATTTTTCTATTGTTTGGCCAAAACGTTCGCCTTGGGGAGTTTTTAACCAACGAAATAGCGGGATACTGATAAGTGAGTACAAAAACAAATAGGCAACAAACCATAAGTGATGCCAGCTAAAACTTCCTTTGGGATAGGCAACAAAGTCAAATACAGTTCGATAAAAATCGGCGTAAGAAGCAAAGTGGATTCCGTTAAAAATCCGTTCGTAATAAATTTGAGGAGGAACGATGACGAACATCCCAAAAACGAGCGGTACAAACAACCGCTTTACGCGCTCAGACGCATATCCACCCAGCGTGCGGGTACGAAGGGCAAAGTAGGTACCCGCGCCCGAAATAAAAAACAACAAAGGCATCCGCCAATAATGCAACCAAATCATCACCCAGCGCATGACTTCACTTTTTTCGGTGCTTTTGATGTGCCAATCCCACGGCACGTAAATCATTCCGACGTGGTAATAAAGCAAAATAATAATACAAATAACCCGCAGCCAATCCAGGTCGTAACGGCGAAGCGATGCAGACGAAGGTGTTTTCATGAATGTTTTTTTGAGGCAAAACAACCTCTTTCCGCCCATTTACCCCCTATTTGCCGTTAAAATCGAAGTTCTTACTTATCGGGAAGCAGGAAAAAGCTCAATTCCTGACCAATATTAGCCCCAAAAACTGACTTTAGTCATATCCTTCGGCTCAGATGTATTGCATTTTTGACTCACTACAAAATGCCCATCCTATGTCGCAATCCATTTCACCCACCGTAGAAGTTCAATGTTACCACTGCGGCGCCGACTGCGAAGACCACGTCATCGTGCATGACGATAAGCCGTTTTGCTGCGAAGGTTGCAAAACCGTTTATGAACTTCTCCAAGAAAATCAACTCTGCAATTACTACGACCTGACGCAAAACCCAGGCGTGTCGCCCGATAAAAATTACTACGCAGGCAAATACGCATACTTAGACCTGCCCGAAGTGCACGATAAAATCATTGAATTTACCGACGGTCGCCAAACGCACGTCAACTGGTTTTTCCCTCAAATGCACTGTAGTTCGTGCGTGTATTTGCTGGAAAATCTACACCGCTTGCACGAAGGCGTGATTTCGTCGTTGGTAAATTTTCCCGAAAAGAAAGCCCGTGTCGTTATCGACGAACAAAAAATCAGCCTGAGTAAATTGGCCGAATTGCTTACCTACATCGGCTACGAACCTTACATTAGTTTGCAAGACATCGAAGCGCAGAAAGCACCCAAAACCAACCGTACGCGTTTGTACAAAATCGGGATTGCGGGTTTTGCTTTTGGCAACGTTATGATGATGAGCTTCCCCGATTATTTTGGGTTGGGAGATACCCGCCTCGACCATCATTTGCAGACGATGTTTAGCGTTTTCAGTGTGGTATTGGCCTTGCCCGTCTTTTTTTACAGCGCTTCTGATTTCTTTGTCTCTGCGTGGAAATCCATTCGTGAACGTTTCCTCAATATTGATGCGCCCATCGCGTTGGCCATTTTGGTCACTTTTGTACGAAGTTTGTACGAAATTGGCACCCAAACGGGCGTTGGTTACCTCGACTCCATGACGGGTATTGTGTTCTTTATGCTGTTGGGGCGGTATTTTCAAGACAAAACGTACTCCGCCATTTCGTTCGACCGCGATTATAAATCCTACTTTCCCGTGGCGGTGACGTTATTGAGCAGAGGAAAAGACGCTGTCATACCGACGAAGGAGGTATCTAATACCAGTCTCCAGTCCCAAATCACCAATCACCAATTACTCGTAACTGACCTACAGCCTGGCGACCAGATTTTGATTCGAAATAAAGAATTGATTCCTGCCGATGTGCGCCTTGTCAGCGAACGCGCGATGATTGATTACAGTTTTGTTTCGGGAGAATCTACGCCCATTGAAAAAACGCGTAATGAACTCATTTATGCAGGGGGACGTCAAATCGGGGGGGCGATTGAGGTCGAAGTGACCAAGCGAGTATCGCAAAGTTATCTGACGCAGCTTTGGAACAACGACTCGGCCACGCAACAGCAGCAAAATGCCCAACAGACGATGGTAAGTAAAATCAATTATTACTTTTCGTGGGCATTGTTGTTCTTGGGATTTGGCGCATTGGCCTACTGGTCTGTTTTGGGCGACTTTCCACGAGGCATCAACGCCATTACGACGATTTTGATTGTGGCCTGCCCCTGTGCGCTGCTGCTCTCAGATACCTTTACCAATGGTAATATGTTGGGCATGTTTGGGTCAAATAAACTGTACCTCAAAAACGCCCAAATCATTGAAAATCTGTCTAAAATCGACACGGTAGTTTTTGATAAAACAGGAACGCTTACGTTACCCGATGCAGCCCATGTTCAGTTTATTGGCAAACCGCTCACTCACATTCAGCAACGCATCGTTCGTACCCTTTGCGAACAATCGTCGCACCCACTGAGCCGATTGATTGCCAAATCGCTACAACACGTTCCTCATGAAAAAATGATGAGCGATTTTCAAGAAATTGAAGGAAAAGGCGTGGAAGGCAAGTTAGGCGAACATGTTACGGTACGGCTAGGCTCCTCCACTTTTGTATCTATTGCCAACCAAGAAGTTACAACCCTTCAAGACAGCAACAGCAGCCACGTTTATTTTTCTTTTGATGGCAAAGTATTGGGTTATTTTGACATTCAAAGCCAATACCGCGACAACCTCGTTGATACCCTCAAAAGCTTGAAACAGCAGCATTACCATACCTATTTGTTGTCGGGTGACAAACCTACTGACGTCGAAATGCTGAGTGAATTGTTTGGCTCGCTCAAACAACTCAATTTTAACCAAAAACCCGACGATAAACTTCGATTTATTGAAAACTTACAACAGCAAGGCCACAAAGTCTTGATGGTAGGCGATGGCTTAAACGATGCAGGGGCACTCATCAAAAGCGACGTAGGCATTGCCGTTTCCGACAATATCAACAACTTTTCACCCGCTTGCGATGGGATTTTAGAAGGAAACCAACTTTCGAAGCTACCTCAGTTTGTTCGCCTAGCCCAAGCAGGCCGCAACATCGTGATTCAGAGCTTTATCATTTCGGTTGTGTATAACATCATTGGGTTAAGTTTTGCCCTTACGGGAAATCTTTCACCCGTCGTTGCCGCGATTTTGATGCCAGCCAGTTCGATTTCAATTGTTTTGTTTACCACGATTTCCAGCCGCATCGCGGCTGCGCGTCGGTTGTGAGGGGGAAATGTTCATCGACACATTTCACAAATTTGTACTCCATATCCTGAACTATTGAAGAAGCCTGCGCGGTTTTTGTATGTGAATGACTAATAGATTTCACAGATATATTCTATTTTTGTTAACAAATAAGAACAGTATGGCAATTCAAACTCACAAAATAACTGAGACGCCCGACGCTTTTATAGTGAATGGGGTTAGAGTGCCTAAGATGAAGAAAGGGCAAAGCAATGTCTATGATCCCGCCATCATTAAAGCCGTTGGCTCGGAACTTTTTTTTGATTTAGTAGCCTCTAAGCAGCCTCTACCTATGCCCGATTTAGGGTTCTCTGAAGCCGAATGGAAAGACATGGAAAAAATGCTTGATAACGACCAATGATTTTTGACACAAATCTGGTTATCAGGCATATACGCCTCAACAAAACCCTACCTACTCGTGCGGTCATCCCAATTGTTGTTGTAGGCGAATTAGAAGCCTTTGCCCTCAAAGCGGATTGGGGCTATCAAAAAGTTAAATTCCTCGAACACCTCCTTGATAATTACCCTATTGCTGACCTCAATCGAGAAATTACTCGTATTTATGCAGAAGTAGATGCCTATAGTCAGGATAAATTACAAAATCAGCGCTTGCCAAAAGGGCTGTCAGCTCGCAATATGGGCAAAAATGACTTATGGATAGCAGCCATCGCTATTTATCTGGATATGGAACTACATACAACCGATGGAGATTTTGACCATTTAGTGGAGTTTGGTCTAAAATTAGTAAAACCAACGTAGCAAAATCTCTCTTTCCCTAACTACCCCCACATACGGCTCGAAACTAGGTTAATCACAGCATTAACCACCAGTGCTATCAAAAACGCTACCACAACCGAAAACTCGTGGAGCAAAAACGCCTGCAAAAACAAGAACGTCGTAAAGCCCACAAGGCCAATCATAATCCCTCGCAAGACCGTTATAGCCGCCGTACTGCCTTGTAAATAATGATTAAAAATGGCCAAAATCGAGGTCAAGATAGGGAAAGGCGTGAGAACACCGCTCCAGCTAGGCCCCAAAATAGCGGCCAATCCTGTGATGGTCAGGACAAAAAGAGTCGCTACCAACATCCGAAACAATAAATCATACTTCGGGGGCTTCGCTCGGGAAGGAGCCGCTTGTCCCACTGAGGGACGTGGAAAATAATACAAGGCAATCGTAATCAAGACCAACGCCAAGCCGTAAATTCCCCAAATTGTCAGCGGAATTGCATCCAACACAAGAGCAGTGAGGGCAAAAGCCACGTACGAAATCAGCAGTGTTGGTAGCCACTTCATCCGTTTGGAAAATAACGCATAGCAGTAACAAAAACTCACCAGCGCGATAATTCCCATCAAAATGCCTGGAATAGCGCGTATGCCAAAGTCTTTACCCTGCTCCAAAATAAAAAACACCAAGATAGGCCCCGCTACCCAAGGCATACTCCCGACCACTCCCCCTACCCGATTCCCCCACTTGCGGCTAATCAGCGTAATCAGTCCAATGACCAACGGAATAATGGTCAGTTTAAAAAATAAGATATTCATCAATCCACGACGATAGTTCGGCAAAGGTACACAGATCTACTAAAACTGACCAAAGTCAGTTTTGAGGACTGACTTCCCTCATCTTAATCCCGCCCCTCCAAACCTACTTTTGGGAGGTCGTCAGTCCTAACAAGCTGGTCTGATTTCAACATTCTCAAACATAAACACGTCTATGAGTGCTCTCATCATCCTGCTCTGCATCAGTCTGTTTGTCGCAGGCGGCTTCTTAATCGCCTTCGTATGGTCGGTACGCCAAGGACAATACGACGACGATTACACTCCTTCGATTCGGATTTTATTCGACGACAACGAGAAATAGTTCATCTTTTTTAATCATAAACTCCTCAAATTCAACATGGAACCAATTTCCAAAACAACCTCAACCGTTGACATGGAAGAGTTTCAGTATGATAACACCATCGTACGGAATTTCGCCATTGCTTCTATCGTGTTTGGGATCGTCGGAATGCTGGTGGGCGTGCTTATCGCGTTTCAGTTGGCATTTCCCGCACTCAACCTCGATATTCCTTACACTACGTTTGGTAGGTTACGTCCCCTCCACACCAACGCCGTCATTTTTGCCTTCGTCGGTAACGGTTTCTTTATGGGACTTTATTATTCGGCCCCGCGCGTATTGCGCACCCCTATGTACAGTAAATTGTTGTCCAACATCAACTTCTGGGGCTGGCAACTCATCATCGTCGCCGCAGCCATTACGCTTCCATTAGGACTTACCACAGGGAAAGAATACGCCGAATTAGAATGGCCGATCGACATTGCGATTGCGGTTGTTTGGGTAGCGGCTCTTCTCAACTTGGTGATGACCATGATTAACCGCCGCGTGCAGCATATCTACGCTGCGGTTTGGTTTTACTTGGCTTCGTTTGTCACAGTGGCGATGTTGCACGTGGTCAACAGCGTTGAACTTCCAATCTCTCTTACTAAAAGTTATTCTTGGTACGCAGGTGTGCAAGATGCCTTGGTACAATGGTGGTACGGTCACAATGCCGTAGCATTCTTCTTGACAACTCCCTATTTGGGCTTGATGTACTACTTCTTGCCAAAAGCCGCTAACCGCCCTATTTATTCGTACCGATTGTCAATTGTCCACTTTTGGTCGTTGATATTCTTATACATCTGGGCAGGGCCTCACCACTTGCTTTATACGTCTTTGCCCGACTGGGCTCAATCTTTGGGTACTGTATTCTCGGTGATGTTGATTGCACCATCGTGGGGTGGAATGATCAACGGTCTGTTTACCCTCCGTGGCGCTTGGGACAAAGTTCGTGAAGACGTCGTTTTGAAATTCATGGTGGTAGGGGTAACTGCCTACGGGATGGCAACTTTTGAAGGCCCTATGCTTTCGTTGAAAAACGTAAACGCCATTGCCCACTATACCGACTGGATTGTAGCACACGTTCACGTTGGAGCGCTTGGCTGGAACGGTTTTATGACGTTTGCCATCATGTATTGGTTGTTCCCACGTTTGTACGGACGTCCGTTGTTCTCTCAAAAATTGGCTAATTTCCACTTCTGGATTGGCACATTAGGTATCATTTTCTACGCCGTGCCGATGTACTGGGCAGGTTGGACACAATCGTCGATGTGGAAAGAATTTACCGAAGAAGGTTTCTTAAAATACCCTAACTTCCTCGAAACAGTTACACAGCTTGTTCCTTTCTATATCTTACGTGGTGTGGGTGGTACTTTGTTCTTAGTCGGTTTCTTGGTCGGTACGTACAACTTGGCCATGACAGCCCTTAGTGGAAAACTTATCGCCAACGAAACAGCGCGTGCGGCTTCCCTCAAATCTATCTGGAACCCACCCGCCAACGAATTTTGGCACAGCCGTATTTTTGAACGTAAACCTGTGTTCTTTACAGTTATTTCATTGGTAGCCGTTATCATCGGGGGTGTCATTGAACTTGTGCCAACCTTCATGGTAGAATCCAACGTGCCAACCATCGAAAGCGTAAAACCTTACACCGCCCTCGAACTTCAAGGCCGTGACATTTATGTCCGCGAAGGCTGCTATACGTGTCACTCTCAAATGGTGCGCCCCTTCCGTTCAGAAACCGAACGTTATGGTGAATACTCAAAAGCAGGTGAGTTTGTCTATGACCACCCATTCCAGTGGGGCTCAAAACGGACAGGACCCGATTTGCACCGAGTGGGGGCAAAATATCCAGACTCATGGCACTACAACCACATGGAAGACCCAACGAGCATGTCGCCTGGCTCTATCATGCCGAAGTACCCTTGGTTGCTTGAAGATGCGCTTGATTTGAGTACAACTCCTGCCAAAATCAGTGCCATGCGTACCCTCGGCGTCCCTTACGAAGACGGGTTTGAAGACCAAGCCATTGCCGACGCTCAAAAACAAGCCGATGGCATCGTGGCAAGTCTCAAAAAAGATGGTATCAAAGCCAAAGCTGACAAAGAAATCATTGCGCTCATTGCCTACTTACAACGCTTAGGTACTGACATCAAAAAACAATAAAAATCATGAAATTCAGAAACTATCTCCAGACGATTGACGGAGTGGCGATATATCCGCTCATCGGACTACTGATTTTTGCGGCCGTTTTTGTAGGATTGGTATGGTACCTTGTAAAACTTGACAAGAAAACCGTCCAGAAAATAAGCCAATTACCCCTCGAAGACGGCACCGTTCGCCGTGGACTTGCAACTCTCTCGTTACTTTTAGTTTCGTCGATGGTGTTTGCCCAAGCCGCCGAGGCTCCCAAAGCAGGTAACAAAGAGTTGGTCAACTACCTCATCGTGATGTTGCTTGTTGTGGTCATTCTGGCTGTGCTCGTGCTCTTGGTGCAAGTGATGATGCTTCTCCGCAAAATCTCTGCTCCTCAGGGAGATGCAGAAGTAAAAGAAGATTTGCGCGGCGAATCTGCCCCACTTTTCAGTGACCGTTGGTGGCAGCGTTGGACGGGTTTTGGCGTAAAACTCGCCGACGAGCAACGCATCCTTATCAAAGGCCACGACTATGACGGCATCCACGAACTCGACAACCGTATGCCACCTTGGTTAGCTTTCTTGTTCCAAGGTACGATTGTCTTTGCCGTGATTTACCTCATTATCTATCACATGGCAGGTTGGGGAGATTTACCGATGGCCGAATTGGAAAAGGAAAGCCAGATTGTAGAAGCGAAGAAAACCGCGTTCCTTGAAAAAGCAGCGGCCAAAATCAACGAAAATACCGTTACGTTGGCAACTGATGCAAAGGCAATCGAAGAAGGAAAGGCCATTTTCACAGCCAATTGCGCCGCTTGTCACGCTGCCGATGGAGGGGGAACTGTAGGCCCTAACCTTACCGACGAATATTGGCTTCATGGTGGCGGCATCAAAAATGTCTTCAAAACCATCAAATACGGTGTGCCAGAAAAAGGGATGATTTCGTGGGAAAAACAATTGAACCCACTCAAAATGCAACAAGTGGCTAGTTATATCATCTCTATCAAAGGCTCTAAGCCTGCGAATCCGAAAGCTCCTCAAGGAGAAATTTATACCGAAACTACCGCCGCTCCAGATAGCACTGTAGCAGCAAAATAAATCTGGAATTGAGTGTCGAGTGTCGAATGCAGAGTGTCGAATAAAATGCGCTCCATTCGACATTCTGCACTCGACACTAAAACTGGACATTCGACACTAGAACTCGACATTCTGCACTCGACGCTCGACACTTTTTTTTCATTCTCATTATGCAACCCCTCGATACACACCCCGACTTCGACGAATCGTTCCGCGATAGCTTTGCGGCGGTCGATGATACTACTGGGAAAAGAAATTGGTTTTACCCCCAAAAACCAACTGGAAAATGGCACAACCGCCGCGTTTGGTTCACCATCTTTCAGCTAACCGTTATGTTCGCGCTGCCGTTTATCAAAGTAAACGGTCAACCTCTCTTCTTATTCAACATCCTAGAGCGTAAGTTTATCGTGTTTGGTATCTTCATTGGCCCGCAAGACTATTGGTTGTTTGGCCTAATGATGATTTCTTTTTTTGTGTTTATCGTACTCTTTACCACCGTTTTCGGACGGGTTTGGTGCGGCTGGGCATGCCCTCAAACGGTATTCATGGAAATGGTTTTTCGCAAAATCGAATACGTCATCGAAGGCGATTGGAAAGCCCAACGCGCGCTTGCCAAAGCCCCTTGGAACAACGAAAAAATCATCAAAAGAACCCTCAAAGCGATTATTTTCATGGCATTATCCTTTGCCATCGCCAACCTGCTATTGAGCTACTTTGTGGGGATTGACCGTCTTGAACGCATCATTTTAGAACCAATATCAGACCACTTGACCCTGTTTTTGGGCATCTGCGCTTTTACCTTGGTCTTCTTCTGGAATTTTGCCTGGCTTCGCGACCAAGCCTGTACCGTTGTCTGTCCTTATGGGCGCTTGCAGGGAGTCTTACTCGACAAAAACTCGGTCGTGATTGCCTATGATTATAAACGTGGCGAGCCGCGTGAAAAACTCCGTAAAGGTGCCGAACGTACCGCAGGCGATTGTATCAACTGTTTTCAGTGTGTCAACGTGTGCCCAACGGGTATCGACATCCGCAACGGTACCCAAATGGAGTGCGTCAACTGCACGGCCTGTATCGACGCTTGCGACAATATCATGGAGAAAGTAAACCTTCCCAAAGGACTGATTCGCTTTGATTCAGAAAACAATATTTCTTCAGGTAAAAGTAAGCTGATTACAACTCGTACTATTGCCTATGCGGTTGTGTTATCGGCTCTTTGGATTGGACTTGGCTACGCCATTTTGACTCGTAACGACACCGAAACCACGCTATTACGTGCGCCAGGTTCGCGCTTTATCGAAAATCCTGACGGCACCATTAGCAATCTTTATACCTTCAAATTATTCAACAAAACCAATCATCCTATCCAACCTGAGATGAAGTTATTGTTCCCCAAAGGCACCTTAAAATTTGCGGGAATTCCTAATCTCAACCTCGAAGCCGCTGGAATGGTCGAAGGTTCGGTCTTTATTACCATTCCCAAATCAGAACTATCCAAACGCCGCACCGACGTAAAACTGGGAATCTATGCCAACGGACAACAATTAGAAGAGTTTAAAACAACCTTTATTGCACCAGAAGAATAAATATTACTACTATGAAACTATCTTGGGGAACTGGCATCTGGGCTTTTTATGGCTTATTTGTCCTAATGATACTCACCATGGTCGGGATGAGTATTGTCCAAAAAATAGACCTTGTTACGGATAATTATTACGAAGAGGAAGTTAAATTCCAAGGCAAAATTGACAAAATCAATCGCGCTAAGGCCCTAGCTACACCCCTCACTTGGGAAGTGCTAGAAAATGGCGTGCGCATTCACTATCCAACGAATATGAAGGGTATTTCTGGAAAAATTAACTTCTATTGTCCAGCCGATAACCGTAAGGATTTTTCTAGCCCAATTCAGGTCGGAGCCGACGGTACACAGTTTATTCCGAGCCAAAAAATTAAGACGGGACGTTACCAATTGCAAATTGACTGGCAAGCCAATGGCATTGGTTATTGGAACGAAGGGATTCTCAATATATAAATGTCATTGCCTAAATGTCGAGTGCTTACCGTGCGTTGGGTTTCTCAAAACCCGATGAGCAAATAGAAGGTTGAACGGCATTTTATTCGACATTCTGTACTCGACACTCGAAATTCAAAACTATGTTTTATTTGGCTTTTTCCCTCGGACTCATGAGCAGCCTGCACTGCGTAGGAATGTGCGGGCCTATTGCGTTGGCACTTCCCGTACATCAACGCTCAAAATGGGGAAAATTGGGCGGAATAGTACTGTATAACCTCGGTCGGGCTACTACTTACGCCTTCCTCGGTTTTTTGCTAGGTTTTGTGGGTAATGCCCTCAATTTGGCAGGACTCCAACGTAGTTTGTCGATTGGCACGGGAGTAATTATGTTAGCCGCCGTGGCGTACTCTTCCCATTGGCTCGACCAGCTCGGAACACCTCCCTTTCTCCAAAAAGGCGTTCAATGGATTAAAAAGCAACTTGGTGCACTTCTACACCAACGTAGTTTTAGCTCGCTTTTCGTTCTTGGAACGCTCAACGGACTTTTACCGTGTGGATTAGTTTACATGGCACTGATTAGCTCCATAGCCACGGGAGGGCCTACCGACGGGGCGCTTTTTATGGCAACCTTTGGGCTTGGTACGCTCCCCGCCATGAGCGCCGTTGCCTTTGTTAAAAATCTCTTTTCTACTTCTTTTCGCAACCGCGCCCGCAGTTTTATGCCCGCCCTAGTGGCAGTAGTAGCTGTAGTGCTTATTCTTCGTGGTTTGGAAGTCACAGGTTGGCCCATTTTGGGTTTAGAAAATCGTGAGATTCCTGTTTGTCATGGGGGGCGGTAAAGGCAAACAAATCAATTGTATTCTATTGATTCACAGCCATTTGCAACTGAAACCTCTCAAATGCTTTTCGTATTTCCTCAACAATAAATGTTTGTAAAACGTCAGGGGTAGAAGAGGTTGCCCCAACTACCAGTTGGATTCCCAATACGCGTTCTATTTCCCAGAGGGTTTCTGTAGTAAAATTATGTGTTCCGCTCAACCAGCGACTAATTTCGGCAGGTTTTTTACCCATTAAAAAAGCAAACTCTTGATTTGTAAGCCCTTTCGCTTGCATCCCTTCATAAATTCTAGCCGCTAATCCCATCCTTTTTAGGGTACTGGCACGATGTTCTGGAGTAATTTTTCTTTGAATTTTCTCCAGCTTTTCAATATAAATTTCTTCTGAGTTATTCATCTGTTTCTAATGTTAGATCACCGCCTAATTCTAAATCACTTATCCAAAACAAGTCACCTTCTTTTATTTTTTTATACAGAAGCCTAGAAATCAAGCGCATCAGGCTATTTTCTTGGCTAAGTTTATCATCTTCTTGTAATGCTCTAATAGTTTTAGGCTTATGGCCACCACCTCCCAAAATAATTACAGCATTCCCTAATCGGATACAATAAAGCCGTAAGTTTGCTTTAGGAGAGTCGTACAAGGCACAGACTAAATCACCTAATCGTCCTTCGTTTTCCTTAAAAAATGTCCTTATCGCTCCTACATGATTGGCCATAACCCCCAATCGGTCAACAATGTCTATTAACTCATATGAAAAATCTTGTTCATTCTCATCCAAAAATCGCTCAAAAAGGGTCTTCTTTTCCCCTTCCAGTGCCACTGTATAGAATGTGGCTTTTTTCCCCGACAGCTGTTTGAGTTTAACAATTTGATATTTCATAAAACAATAAATTCAAGACAAAGTTAACAATAAAGTTGTTTAACAAACTTTACTGTTAACTTTTTTTTAATAATCTAAACACATAAAAAGATACCTCAGCGAGGCCAAATCTTAATAGCCTAAGATGGCGCACCTATGATGCTCTTTGACAACTAGACAACCTTTAGACTACAAATGTTGCGCCTCTCCGAGGCGAAATTTCAATCGTTTATGTAAACGAAAACAGCTCTTTACCTCCCTTTTATTCATACTGAATGCTTGATTTTTTTCGAAGCAGCCTGACCAATGTCATATTTTACTTTTCCAATAGCTTGCATTTTTGGTAAAACACCTATTTACCATGAACACGCAACTCCTTCAGAAATACAACGTGCCTGGACCTCGCTATACCAGTTATCCAACCGTGCCTTATTGGGACAAAACCCCGCTTACCGAACCTCGTTGGAAAGACTTGGTAAAAGATATATTTGAAATCAGCAATACTTCTGAGGGCATTAGCCTCTATATTCACTTACCGTACTGCGAAAGTTTATGCACCTATTGCGGCTGCAATACCCGCATTACGGTCAACCATAAAGTAGAACAACCGTACATTGCAGCTGTTCTGAAGGAATGGCAACTTTACCTCGATTTTCTACCTAACCGTCCCCAAATCCGTGAGTTGCATTTAGGTGGTGGAACGCCCACGTTTTTTAGCCCTGAAAATCTACGAACCTTGATTTCTGGCTTATTTGAAAAAGCCGACATCCATCCCGAGCACGAATTTGGGTTTGAAGCGCACCCCGCTAGTACCACCGATGCGCACCTCCAAACGCTGTTTGAGCTAGGTTTTCGTCGGATTAGTATTGGTGTACAAGATTTCAATCCCGTTATTCTTGACCTCATCAATCGCCCTCAAACCTACGAGCAAGTAAAACACGTTACTGAGAAAGCGCGCGAAATTGGATACACGTCTGTCAACTACGATTTGGTTTATGGCTTGCCCCAACAACAGGTGGAGGGCATGACCCAAACCATCGGAGAAGTGATTCAGCTTCGCCCCGACCGTATTGCGCTTTACAGCTACGCCCACGTGCCTTGGGTAAAACCAGGTCAACGTAAATTTACCGAAGCTGACTTGCCAGATGCCGCCAAAAAATTAGCGATTTATGAAGCCTGTCGTGGCGCACTGGAATTAGCAGGTTATCACGACATCGGCATGGACCACTTTTCACTCAAAACAGATACGCTTTATCAGGCCCTTGAAGACAAAAAACTCCACCGCAATTTTATGGGCTACACTACTACCCAGACGCGTTTGCTGGTGGGTTTGGGCGTGTCGGCCATCGGCGATTGTTGGTGGGGCTATGTTCAAAATGAAAAAACGGTCGAAAAGTACTACGAACGACTCAACAACAACGAGTTACCAATTTTTAGAGGCCACGTTCTAACGCGCGAAGATTTAATTTTACGGCGCCATATTTTGCAGTTGATGTGTCATTTTGAAACGACTTGGTTCGACGCCAAAGACCAATGTCAAGCACTTTACGAAGCCCTTGCTCGGCTAGAAGAACCCGAAAAAGATGGCCTTGTCAGCATCGAACCCTATCACCTCAAAGTGACACCCGAAGGCCGCTCTTTTATTCGTAATATTAGTATGGCCTTTGATGCGCGTTTGTGGGGAGATATACCACAAACAGCCATTTTTAGCCAAACATTTTAAAATTCTTTTGGAAAAATCACCGCAACCTCCGTATTTGGTATGTTAGAAATATTTATTCAGCAAACCCAAGCGATGAGAAGACACGTCGAAATGTTAGATGCACTCTTTAAAAGTGCAACGGAGGGAATTATTGTCGTGGATTCGTGGGGAGCTATACAGTTGGTCAACCCCAAAGCCGAAGAGTTATTTGGCTACGATGAAGACGAGTTGATTGGTAAGAAAATAGAAATCCTTATTCCTCAACGATATGCCCGCAATCACGTAGATCACCGCATGAATTACTCCCAGCATCCCAAGGCAAGGAACATGGGGAGCAACTTAGACCTCAATGCCAAGCGTAAAGATAATTCGGAGTTTCCTGTCGAAATCAGTTTAAGTCCGTTTGCCACCAGCGATGGAGAATACATTGTAAGTTTTATTATCGACATTTCGCTGCGCAAAAAACAAGAAGAGGCACTGCTAGAAGCACACCGCCAAATCCAAAGCCTCAACGCCGACTTGGAAGAGCGTGTGCAGCAACGCACCCGTGAACTGGCACAGGCGCTAGAAGAAATTGAGCAGTCGAAACAAGAAGTAATGCGGGCGCTGGAGAAAGAACGTCAACTTAATGACATGAAAACGAAATTTGTGACAATTGCCTCGCACGAATTCCGTACGCCGCTGGCGACCATCCTGTCGTCTGCCTCGTTGATTGGACGTTATACGCACACCGAAGAAGACGAAAAACGTCAAAAACACGTTCAACGAATCAAATCGACCGTTACGAATCTCACTGAAATTCTGAACGACTTTTTGTCGCTCGGCAAACTCGAAGAAGGCCAAATCCGCAACGTGCCGATTGTGTTTCCTGTTACTGATTTTTGCAAAGAATTGGTGGACGAACTCAAATCGGTTTGTAAAGAAAACCAGCAGATTATATATACCCACGAAGGTGATTCGGAGGTATGTATCGACCGTCATTTACTCAAAAATGTACTCATCAATTTGCTTTCCAACGCCTCCAAATATTCGGACGCGGGCAAGCAAATTTTCTTACGTTCATCTAAAAAAGAAAAAACCGTTCGCTTTGAAGTACAAGACCAAGGCATTGGGATTCCCGAACAAGACCAAGCGTATGTGTTTGACCGCTTTTTCCGCGCGCACAACTCTGGGACGATACAGGGGACTGGCCTTGGGCTAAACATTGTAAAAAAATACATTCAGTTGATGCAAGGCGAAATTCAGCTTACGAGTCAACTGAATCAAGGAACGACGGTGTCTCTCGACCTTCCGAATTGTTAGCCACATGAAGACCATTCTACTGATAGAAGACAATCCCGATATGCGGGAAAATACGACCGAAATTTTGGAGTTAGCACACTACAATGTACTGACGGCTGAAAACGGCAAGAAAGGCATCAAAATTGCTCAAGAACAGCAGCCTGACCTGATTATTTGTGACATCATGATGCCCGAACTCGACGGATACGGCGTGTTGCATTTGCTCAGTAAAGAAGCTGAAACCGCGAGTATTCCTTTTATTTTCTTAACGGCCAAAGCTGAAAAAGCTGACTACCGCAAAGGAATGACCCTAGGCGCAGACGATTATCTGACCAAACCTTACGACGACGTAGAGCTGTTGAGTGCGGTCGAAACGCGCTTACGCAAAAACGATTTGCTCAAAACAGAGTATTCACGAACGGAAGAAGGTCTGACTCAGTTTTTGAACGAAGTAAAATCGTTTGAATCCCTCAAAAAACTGTCAGAAAACAAGAAAACGAAGCTCTATAAAAAGCGCGAAACGGTGTATTCGGAGGGAAGCTATCCCAATGCCGTTTATTTCTTAAAAAGTGGAAAAATCAAAAACTCAAAGACCAATGAGTTTGGGAAAGAATACATTGTAGAGCTTCACAAGCCTGGCGATTTTTTCGGGTATTTAGATTTGCTGGAAAACACGCCCTACCAAGAATCGGCCGTGTCGTTGCAAGACAGTGAGGTGGTTATTATTCCCAAAGATGAGTTTAATAGCCTTCTCTACAACAATCGTGATGTAGCTACGAAGTTCATCAAAATGCTTTCCAATGAAGTACGCGAACGGGAAGAGCGATTGCTAAAACTTGCTTACAACTCCGTACGAAAACGCGTAGCCGAAGCCCTTATTATGTTGGCCAATCGCTACCAAGAAGATAAAACAAAGCCTTTTGCCATTGCCATCACCCGCGAAGATTTAGCAAGTATTGTGGGAACTGCCACCGAAACGGTCATCCGTACGCTCTCCGATTTTAAGGACGAACATCTTCTCGAAATGAAGGGAAGTTTGATTACGGTACTCGATTATGAGAAGCTATCTCGAATGAAGAATTAATTTGTGTTGTGCGGTCCCGTGCGTCGAGTTTCTCAAAACCCGAATATGTGAAAAGGGCTTCTCAAAACCCGACGAGCCCGTGCAGAGGGTTGCTCACAACCCGACGAAGTACCGAATAAGAAACGTTCAACTGTGCAGAGGGTTTCTCAAAACCCGACAAAGCGCCGAATAAGAGACCTTCCAAGTTTTTGAAACTTGGAAGGTCTTTGTTTGTACTAACCCAGCTCTTCCATCTCCATCATGGCATTTTCCCACGCGTCGGTGGTAGCCGCAATTTTTTGCTGGACTTCCGTGTATTTTTTGTTCACTTCGGCCAATTTAGCCGCATCGCTGTAAATAGCAGTGTCGGCCAATTGCGTTTCTGCTTCTTTCTTACGTTTTTCCAACTCGTCGATTTCTTGTTCGAGTTGGGTGATTTTTTTCTGAAGGGTCTTTTGCTGGTGCGATGATCCCGAAGACGTATTCTTCGCTGGAGCAGGTGCCGAGCGTTGCGGCACTGCCACTGTCTCCGCAGGGGCTGCTACCACTTCTTCTTCACGTTCTTCTTGCCACCACTCGTACTCTTGGTAGGTACCAGGGTATTCTTTCACTTCTTTTTCTTCGATGTACCAAATTTTCTCCGCAATGGCTTCCACAAAGAAACGGTCGTGCGAAACCACTACAAACGAGCCTTCATATTGCCGAAGTGCCTGAATGAGGATATTCACCGACTGCATGTCCAAGTGGTTGGTAGGCTCATCGAGCAACAAGAAGTTGGCTTGAGACACCAATACTTTTGCCAACGCAACCCGCGATTTCTCACCTCCCGATAACACCTTGATTTTCTTAAAAACATCGTCACCCGTAAACAGGAAACACCCTAAAATTGTCCGACATTCGGTTTCGGTCTTGGTCGGATTGGCGTATTTTAATTCTTCTAAAATCGTATGTTCTATATTAAGCGATTCCAACTGGTGCTGGGCATAAAAGGTAAAAAGCACATTGTGTCCCAGCCGTCGCTCGCCTTCGACAGGCTCGGTGCCTGCAATGACCCTCAGCAACGTTGATTTCCCTTTACCATTGGCCCCGATAAGCGCAATTTTGTCGCCGCGCTCCATCGTGATATTGGTATGTTTCAGGATTTCCTTTTCACCGTAAGCCTTCGACACATCTTCCAGCTGAAGCACATGGCGGCCTGGCTGGGTCGTAAATTGGAATCGAAAATGCACTTTGGCATTTTCATCCACTACGGCCTCCACCCGATCCATTCGATCCAGCATTTTAGCGCGGCTTTGGGCTTGTTTTGCTTTCGTTGCTTTGGCCTTAAACCGCTCAATAAAGCGCTCTGTTTGACGGATTTTAGCCTGTTGGTTTTCGTAAGCTCCTTTTTGAATCTCATTACGAAGGGCTTTTTCTTCGAGATAAAACGAATAATTCCCCCCGTAATAGTTTAACTTTTGATTGCTTACTTCCACCATCGTATCGCAGACATTATCCAAAAACTCACGGTCGTGCGACACCACAATCACCGCATTTTCATAGCTCTGAACATACTTTTCCACCCACTGAATCGACGGCAAGTCCAAGTGGTTGGTAGGCTCATCGAGCATGAGCAAAGAAGGTTTTTGTAGCAGCAACTTGGCCAACATTACGCGCATTCGCCAACCTCCCGAAAACTGCCGCAGCGGTTTTTGTAAGTCAGTTGTCGCAAAACCAAGTCCTTCCAAAATTTCTTCGGCTTTCGACTGAATGGTATATCCGTCCAATGCCTCGAACTCTTCTTGCAAACGCGCAAGGCGATCCACCAGCTTATCTTCATAATTGGTTTCCATTTGATGAAGAACTTCATCAATTTGGCGTTGCAGCACCAACTGTCGCTCAAAAGCTTGCAAGGCAACCGTCAAAATAGGCTCATCACTTTGGTAAGAGAGCAAATCTTGGTTCAAAAACCCAATGGTGCAACCACCTGCTTTTGAGATATTTCCTGCATCAGGCTGGTAGTTACCCACAATCAAATGCAGCAGGGTGGACTTCCCTGTTCCGTTCAAACCAATAAGGCCAATTTTATCTTTGGGCTTGATATGAAGCGAGGCGTTTTCGTACAAAGCACGGTCGCCGAGATAATACGAGAGGTTGGTAATCGAAATCATGCTACAAAGTTAGTGGTTTTTGTATCTTTGCCCGACAACACACGAACGAATGACACACCTTCTTCCAAAAAATAAGGTTCAGACCACTATTCAGCGGGCTTTTTCTTCGTTGGTGTTTGTCAATGACCCCGCTGCGCTTACTCGTTTTCGGTGTCGTTGGTCGCCTTGGCTCTTCAACACGCCCCTGCACGTGATTCAGCAGCAAGCCGAGCAAGTTTATACTTTTGTGCTCACCGATGCCGAAACGCAACAAGAACTCCACGGTTTTTTTCATCTTTTTGTCCAAAATCAACAAGGAGTCAGCCCACTACGGGCATCGTTTGGGTCGTTTGAAGTAGCCGAAGTCGTCAGCCATACGGAGTTTAGCACTTGGCTAACTTTTATCGAATCCTTTGCCGAATCGCATGGCATCACGTCGTTGTCCATTCGCCATTATCCCAGCTGTTATCATCCTGCCCGTAGTTCATTTATCAAGCGGGGATTGGTACGGCACGGTTTTCAGATAAGTCAGTTCTCTATCAATCACTACATTGCGGTCAACTCGCAGCCGTTTGAGACAGGGCTTCATGCCTCCGAACGGCGACGATTACGAAAGTGCCTGCAAGCAGGTTTTCGATTTGAAGAATGGATACTTCCTGATGCCGAACAAGTATATCAATTTATTGCCCATAACCGCCAACGACTCGGCTACTCACTTTCTTTTCGTGAAGAACAGTTGCGGCTTTGGTTGGCCGTTTTTCCTGAAACTTTTCGGGTATTTTGTGTCAAAAATGGCGAAGAAATTGCTTCATTAGGGCTAACTGTGCGCGTCGGAAAAAATGTACTCTATCACTTCTGCCCCGCCGACAACCTAGCCTATCGACAATACAGCCCCTCGGTGTTGTTGACCAAAGGTTTGTACGAATTTTCCCAGCAAGAAGGTGTAACTATTTTAGATTTAGGCATTTCAGTTGACGCCGCTGGCCAGCCCAAAAACAGTTTGGCGCGTTTCAAACGCAACCTCGGTGCCCAAGAATGCGAAAAATGGCAGTTTGAAAGCAAAATCGGCATTTCTACCAAAATGTAAAAATGCCGATCGAATCACGCGTGGGTCAATCTATATGTAAGTATGAATCAATGATTAGCTATTTCAAGCCCGAAATAGTTAAAAAGGGTGCTCAAGGTTTTTCGTTCAGCCACGACGCTTTCCCCGCCTACCTCTTGGTAAGACACCCTTGATTTTTTCAATAATGGAGTAGGGTCAAAACCTTTTTTACCAGGTTTTAATTTATAGTTTTTGGAGAAATAGATTTTATCAATGTTGCGTGCTTCGAGGAAATTGCTCAAGGCATTGGCACTGTATCCATGAAAAAGTTCGACACTGATACTTCCCAAAAGAGACTCGTATCTATTTTTAAGAATGGCAATTGCTTCCTCAAATTCGTTCGTTTTCAGGCTATCAACCATTTCGTCGGGCGAATAAAATAAAAAATCAGAGATAGAATCTGTAGGAATTTTGGCGTACATCAACACCACGTTTACTTTTCCCTCATTGATGGTATTCAATGCCAGTCGGAGGGCATTTAGCGACTCAACTTTAAAATCTATCGGCACCAATATTGTTCTTTCCATGTGCTTAGTCGTTTTTAAAACCAATGCAAAGGTGCTACCCCCGACTAAGAATGATTTAAGAAGCAGATTAGAATTCGATAAGAAATGATTTTTTTACGGGATTTTTGCCAAAGGAATCCTAATTTGAACCGTAGTACCTTCATTAACAACTGAAGAAAGCTGCAATTGACCGTTATGAATTTTAATAATATTACGGGTCAAAGGCAATCCAATGCCATAGCCTTCAAAGTTTCGGGTGTTGGAAGCCCTAAAAAACGGGTCATAAATAAACGGAAGTTCTGACTCGGGAATACCAATTCCGTGGTCCGTAAATGCCAAAAAAACCTGGTCATCGCTGGAAGCTATCGTCACCACAACGGGCTTATTGTTGGAGTACTTGCAAGCATTTGTTAATATATTGGTAAAAGCCAGAGAAAGCAGCTGGCGGTTGCCCATCACTTTCAATTTTTTGGGATTCTCGGGCAGCAGGCTAAAGTCAACTTGGATGTTATTTTTAGGATTAAGCTTATCAATCATCTCCTTGACTTGCCAAATCAGGTCGTCGGTTCGTAAAATTTCAAAATTAACCCGCTTGTTGGTATAACCCGTTTGGGCCAAATACAACAACGTTTGCGTGATTTGGTTCAGGCGCTCGGCTTGGCCCAAAATGCTCATCAGCGACTGCTGGTATTCTTCGGGTGACCGCTGTTTCATCAGCATCACTTCGGCTTCTCCCATGATAGACGTGAGTGGCGTACCAAACTCGTGTGAGGCGTTACTAACAAAATTATTTTGGGTTTCAAACGAAGTCTCAAGCCGATTTAGTAGGTCATTAAACGTTGAAATCAATTGGCTAATTTCGGCATCATTTTTTTTCTCTTCAATGCGTAAATGGATATTATCCTTGCTTATTTGTTTCACCCGATCGGTAATGTGCTTAATTGGGTCGAAAATTCTCCTTGAGAAGAAAAAAGACAAATAGGTGGTTATCAATGCAATAAGAAGCACACCAAGTAAAATCACATTGCGCATAAACAACAAGTGATTGGAAGCATAGTAATTTTTGGCGGATACCACCACAATGTGCGTTTGCTTATTGCTCTCATGCCGAATTCCCGTAAAAAAGGTTTCGTCCATCTGACGCGTGGCTTTCCCTTTGTTCAAAATCTCCTTCAAAAATGCCATTGGGAGTTCTGATTTTTGCGCCATTTCAGCTAAATCATTATTATTTTCGACCCTATACAGATACTCTTTTTCGGCCGATAGCTTTTCAAGGTGTTCTTTACGGATAATTTTAAACGGCTCGGCATTAATTTTATCAGCATCAAAATTGTACTTTGCCGCAATCGTCGCCCGCGTTTCTAGTCGTTTATAAAAATCAGTGTAGGAATAATTATACAAAAAATAATAGATACTTCCCCCAAACAGAAGCAGCATCAGGCTGTTGGTAAAAATCAGGAAAAGCGCTATTTTTAGTTGGGTTTTCATGCTTCTCTTAACACATAGCCCATGCCAATCACCGTATGAATGAGCTTGGGTTCGTAGGCTGAATCAAGTTTTTTTCTCAAATAATTGATATAAACATCCACGACATTCGTGGCCAAGTTAAAATTGATGTCCCAAGCGCTCTCCAGCAAATCCACCCTCGAAAGCACTTTTCCTTTGTTTTTTAGCAAGGTGACCAGCAGCCGATATTCGGTAGCAGTGAGGGAAATAAGCTCCCCATTTCGTTCTACGGTCTTCGAGTCATCGTCCACTTTTAAGTTGGCCACCACATACACATTTTCTTTGGCCTTAGCCTCACTCCCACCTTGGCTTGCGCGGCGCAGCAAAGCTTTGATACGCGCCACTAACTCAATGAATTTGAACGGCTTGGCTAAATAATCATCCGCCCCCGAATTAAGCCCCAAAGCAATATTATCGGCGGTATTGAGGGCTGTCAAAAACAATATCGGTACCTGAATCTGGTTGTTGCGCAGCTCTTTGCAAACCTCAATACCGTTTTTATCGGGAAGCATAATGTCGAGGATAATCAAATCATAGTCACTGCTCAAGGCCATTTGAACCCCCGAATTACCATCTAAAGCCACCGATACTTCAAAGTCTTCCTCGGTCAAGCCTTTTTTTATAAAGCTGACTACATTGACTTCGTCTTCCACTAACAAGATTTTCTTCATAGCTCAATTGGGGCCTTTTCCAAAACATTCCTTTGCAATTTAACCACAAAAAACGGCACTGCAACTTCTAAAGCTACAATGCCGTTTTTCTATCAAAACTTCAGAAAATTATTTCCCTGCTACTTTTCCCCACGTATCTTTCAACCCAACTGTGCGGTTGAAGATGAGTTTATCGGATGTAGCATCGGTATCTAAACAGAAATAACCTTTGCGAACAAACTGGATTTTGGTATCAATCGTCGCTTCTTTGAGCGATGGCTCGGCGTAGCCTGTAATCACTTCCAACGAATTTGGATTGATATGGTCTTTGAAATCTCCTTCCGCCGATGCTAAGTCTTCTACTTTAAACAAGCGGTCGTATTGGCGAATTTCAATCGGCAACGCCTCCGAAACCGACACCCAATGGAGCGTTCCTTTGACGTTGATACCTGAGGTATCATTGCCACTTTTGCTGTTTTCAATGTACGAACAACGGAGTTCGATGATATTCCCCGCTTCGTCTTTGATTGCCTCGTCACAACGAATGATGTACGCACTCTTCAAACGCACCATTTGTCCTACAGCCAAGCGGAAGAATTTTTTCGGCGGATTTTCCATAAAATCTTCCCGCTCGATATAAACTTCGCGGCTAAATGGCACTTCGCGCATTCCGCCGTTGGGGTCTTCGGGGTTGTTCTCGCTCAAACAAAGCTCAACCGTATCTTCGGGGAAGTTGGTAATGACCACTTTGAGTGGGTCGAGCACCACCATGCGGCGCTGCGCGATTTTGTTGAGGTGCTCACGAACGCAAAATTCCAATAAACTCACATCAATCAGGTTGTCGCGGCGCGCAATCCCGATGCGGTCACAAAACTCACGAATCGACTCAGGCGTATAGCCACGACGACGAAGCCCCGAAATGGTTGGCATCCGTGGATCGTCCCAGCCCGTCACGTGACCTTCATTGACAAGTTGTAGCAATTTACGCTTACTCATGACGGTGTAAGTCAGGTTGAGACGCGCAAATTCGTATTGTTTTGAAGGAAAAATCTCCAGTTTATCAATGCACCAATCGTACAAATCGCGGTGAGGAATAAACTCCAAAGTACAAATAGAATGCGTAATTTGTTCGATAGAATCCGACTGACCGTGGGCAAAATCGTACATCGGATAGATGCACCATTTGTCGCCCGTGCGGTGGTGGTGGGCAAATTTAATCCGATAAATGATGGGGTCGCGCATGATCATATTCGGCGCTGCCATGTCGATTTTGGCACGAAGCGTACGAGAGCCTTCAGGAAACTCGCCGTTTTTCATTCGCTCAAACAAATCCAAATTTTCTTCCACGCTACGGTCACGATACGGGCTGTTTGTGCCAGGCTCCGTCGGTGTCCCTTTCATAGAAGCGATTTGCTCTGAGGTAGATTCATCCACGTATGCCAATCCTTTTTTGATTAGATCAATGGCAAAAGCATACAAATTATCAAAGTAATCAGAGGCATAAAATTCATTTACCCACTGAAAACCAAGCCATTGAACATCGTTCTTGATTGACTCAACGTATTCGGTATCCTCAGTAACGGGATTTGTATCGTCAAAGCGCAAGTTGGTACCTCCTCCGTATTTCTGAGCCACTCCAAAGTTTAAACAGATGGATTTGGCGTGCCCAATGTGCAAATAGCCATTGGGTTCGGGTGGAAAGCGCGTCAGGACGCGGCCTTCGTGTTTACCCGTACGGATGTCTTCTTCAATGATTTGTTCGATGAAGTTCAGCGATTTCTCTTCGGTGGATTCTTTGGCAATTTCACTCATACTACTATAAACGTGTTTTTCGACCCTTCGGTTTTCTTATACATATCTTTTCTGATATGTAATGGAAACACAAAACTAACATTTATTCGGGTTGAACACCTGAAAATAACTGGCTTTGCTCACTTTTTTCAACCTAGGCATAGCATCTTCGGCAACATCCATCATTTTCAACAAACTCATTTCCAAAAAGTTAATAAAAAATATATAAGATTTTCAGCCGTTATCACTAAAATTTCAAAACTATTTCAGACGTACAAATGTTAGATAAACTGTTGACAAACGATACTTACCTTCGGGCTAATTGGTACCACGCCCAACGGTCGAGAGGGTGTTGCAGACAAACTTTCTGACGACTCCTCGGCACGTACGTAAAACCAACAATTGAACAGATTTTTATCACTATATGAGCAACCCACGAGTGGCGGTGTTTCGCAAGGCGCACTTTAATGCCGCACACCGTTTGAACAATCCGACTTGGTCGGACGAACAGAACGCGCGTGTTTTTGGGAAATGTAATTATCCCAATTACCACGGACATAATTACGAGCTGATTGTGCAAGTAACGGGCGAAGTAAACCCCGAAACTGGCTACGTTGTAGATTTGAAATGGTTGAATGATTTAATCGAGCAAACGGTTTTGATCAAGTTTGACCACAAAAATCTAAATCTGGATACTGAGGAGTTTAAAAACATGAATCCCAGCGCAGAAAATATTTCAATTGTCATTTATAATCTCTTACGTGAGCACTTAGCAGAGTCGCTCGATTTGAAAATACGGCTTTATGAAACAGAACGAAACTTTGTGGAATACCCTGCCTAACCATGCAGATTTGGGTGAACTCAACATCGACGACTGGGGAGATGATCACCTATTTAGTGCTTACAATACGCCTTTGCGCGAGGATGCGTTCGAACTGAGTGACGTAGAAAAGGTGGCCAAAATTGAGGGTCATTTCCGTGCCATCATGGAAACCCTTGGGCTTGACCTCACCGACGACAGCCTCAACGGGACTCCGCATCGCGTAGCAAAAATGTACGTAAAAGAGCTATTCTCAGGCTTAAATCCTGCGAATAAGCCCAAGGCAACGCTCTTTGAAAACAAGTATAAATACAACGAAATGTTGGTGGAGAAAGACATCAGTTTTTACTCCAACTGCGAGCACCACTTTGTTCCTATTTTTGGCAAAGCGCACGTGGCTTATATTTCGAGCGGGAAAGTAATTGGGCTTTCTAAACTAAACCGCATCGTTCAGTATTTTGCCAAACGCCCGCAAGTACAAGAGCGCCTTACGGTGCAGATTGCCAAAGAATTACAACAAATTCTTCAAACCGAAGACGTGGCTATCGTCATGGATGCCAAACACTTATGCGTCGCTTCTCGCGGTGTACAAGACGACTCCAGCTCGACTGTGACGGCGTTTTACGGCGGCAAATTCCAAGAAGACAGTACCAAGAGTGAGTTTTTGAAATATTTATCATAAATAACTACACTGTGATCTAAGTTACTTTAACTATTACCCGCAGATTGACGCCGATTGAAAGTCGCAGATCACGCTGATTAATGACAATAGAAAGCCCTTTTTCAGCGAAAATCAGCGTTTATAATTCTGCGGCTTTCTGCGGGCAAAAAATAAAGCTAGTTAGTTTACACTGTACTAACCCTACCGAAAGTTGGTTTAAGTTATGATTTCCCCTGGAGGCTATTCCACTCCCAGAAGGGTCAGAGCAGCGCGGGCTTTATTGTCCACGCTGTTTTTGTATTCGTGCTTGGGATAATTTAGCGCTTGCTGAAAGTACTGAATGGCTTTGACCCGTTGACCTTTTGCTTGGTAAATATATCCCAATTGTAAGGCTGAGGTTGCCCCAAAATAAAAGCTTTGCGCCTGACTCAACACAATCGCCCGTTCGTAATTTGGAATAGCCGCCTCGGTATGTTCTTGACGTTGAAAAATTCGCCCCAACCGATAGCGGAATTCGGCTCGGTCTCTCCCGTTCTCAAAAGATGATTCATTGACGTTTCGTAGCGCTGCTGCGGCTTCTTCCAAGTACCCACCATCAAAAGCCAGCCGCGCTTTCATTAAGATTTTTTGTTGGTTGTTAATCAATCCTTTGGTATAGTTTTCGGCAAACTTTAACGCCGCTTTATCAGACTCTACGTACGTAGCTCCCACTTTATTTACTTTCTCAATATAGCCTTTGGCCTGGGCATCTTCATTGAGCAACCAATGACTCAAAAACAATTTTAAGTAGGTATCTTTCAGGAAATTTTGACCTTTGTACTGGCTCAAAAACGCATTAAATTGCTTTCGGGCTTCGTCGTGTTGGCCTTTTTGCAGTAAAATTTCGCCTTCTAAATACTCCAGAAAAGGAAAAGCGAAGTAAGCGCTTCCTTTAGGACGTTGTTTCAATACGTTCAACGCTTGCTCACCCCGACCATCTTTCATCGACACCGTAGCGCCAAAAAAGTGTAATAGCAGGTTGTCGGGTTGTCGGTGAACGAGTTGAAGTAAGTCCGCATTTTGTTTTTCTCCGTACGTTAAAATATACGAATGAAGCAGTAGTTGAATCAACTGCGCTTCCAACCCAAACACTTTATCTTCCTGAATCGCTCGTTGCACTTCTCGCAGTCCTTGGGGGATATTTCCCTTCAAACCCAATAGCTTCGCTACCCACTGATAGCTCTGCGGTGCTGAGCCAATCAGTACATGTAGTAACCCAAGCGACTTAAACGATGGCACAAAATCGGGGTACAAACGGGCATTTTCTGCCAGTAATCGATACGCCTTGATAATATCCCAAGAGGCGCTCATTTCTTTCCCAAATTTCAATTTGATAAACGCCCAATGCAGTCGTATTTCAGCCTGAATAAAACGCTGATACGGCGAGCTCGGTTGGTCATCGAGCCAAGAAAGACGCTCGTCTTGATGGGGAGCAAGTTGGTCAAACAATGATTTATTATCGCTCACTAGCAAAGTCACCATGTCGGCATAATTATCGACATACATCGCCAGTGCATTCGGAGATTTTTCCTTAGCCAACAGCACTTTAGCCGCGTTTATTTTGAGCTTAAACACCTCGCGGTAGGCTTGTTGGACGTTGGGGGAGAATGAATAAACCGTCGATTGTGCTTGTAAACGGCCATTCAATGAGCTTACAAATGCAAAAATCAGAAGGAAATAATGGCAGTTTTTCAACATCATTTTGCTTAGTTACTCAAGCCCCTCAATCACCCCTCTCTTCTGCTGAAACAAAAACGAATCGCCCGCTTGCTTCCCCATCAATGACGCTCCCAAAGGCGATTGTGGCGACATAGCAATCACTTTTTGGCCATCTATCACCACCATTCCTGCACTGACGGAAACAAAAAACACCCCCACGGACGTCGTGACCAACGCACCCAACCCCACGCGTTGAAACACAAAATCGGGGTCAATGCGATCGAGGACTGCGCGTTCTTGGCGCAGTTGGTCAAAGAGTTGGGCGTGGCGATCGCGTTCAATTTGCGCCATCGCCCTCCCCGTTTCGTACTTATCGCCCGCCGAGCTTTTGGTTTCTTCATTGGCCGAATCTTGGGCGTTTTGCATCGCCTCCTGCGCCGCTTGCACGCGCGTATCTAATTGTGATTTTAATAAATCCAGTACTTGATGTTTCAACGTAATTAGAGACGGTGATTAATGATATTGTCGTACATACCCGCAAAAGCGGATTGTTTCATTCCTTCCGACGAAAGAAAATCGTGCGGGAAGCCTAATTCGATTTTGCTTACTTCGTTCAAACGCGTCATAATTTCGTCAGGAATGACAAAATCAAGGCATTTGAGCGAATCTTGGAGTTGTTCTACGCGTTTTGCGCCCACAATCGGCATCACATTTGACACCCGTTGGCGCACCCAGTTGATGGCCACCTGCGTGGGTGTCACGCCCAATTCCTGCGCTACTTTCACTACTTCTTGCGCAATATCGCTGCTGCGTTCGCTACGGCGAAGACTATTTTCGGGCACGCGACCTGTTTCTCCGCGTAAGTATTTTCCCGTCAATGCTCCTCCTCCAATCACTCCCCAGGGCGTCACGGCCATGTCGAGGGTTTTGGCCATCGGAAGCAAATCGCGTTCGGCCCCACGTTGCAACAACGAATACTCCACTTGAAGCGCAACAAATTGGCTCCAGCCGCGCAACTCCGCCAGCATATTTGAACGTGAAATGACCCACGCAGGGGTATCAGAAATCCCAACATAATGCACTTTTCCGCTCCGAACCAAATCATCCAATCCGCGCATTACTTCATCAACGGGCGTTGTAAACTCCCACATGTGTACCCAAAACACGTCGATATAATCGGTATGAAGGCGTTTAAGGCTTTCGTTGACCGAACGAATCATGTTTTTACGGTGATTGCCCGCGTAGTTGGGGTCGCCGTTGCGGTCGTACAAGGTATATTTGGTAGAAACCACAAAGTGATCGCGGTCAGCAGCAATAAAATCGCCCAAAAAAGTTTCGGAAGTACCTTCCGTATAGCGATTGGCTGTGTCGAGAAAATTACCACCAGCATTGGCGTAGGCTTCAAAAATCTTTTTGCTCTCGTGTTTGTCGGCTCCCCAGCCCCATTCGGTACCAAAAGTCATTGTACCGAGGCACAATTCTGATACGCGAAGGCCAGATTTTCCCAATAATTTGAATTTCATAGAGTCATAGTTTGTTTAATGAGGGTGGGCAAAGAAAACAAATCTTTGCTCAAAACTACACAGAAAAAACCACTTATACCCTTAACAAGCCATGTGTTTTCGCAATTCCCTAACGGCTACGGTCGATGAAATGGAGAAGCAATTTGAGGTACAAAAACAGGCCAAAACCGTTGAATTTGAGCCCATTTACCACGCCAATGGTTTCGACTACCCCACCTGGCCTATCATCACCGCCCATGCTCCTCACAGTTTGCAATTTTTTAACTGGGGGTTGGTTCCAAAGTGGGCGCGTAGCCATCAGGAAGCGCTCGAACTACGCAGCAGTACCCTGAATGCCAAAATCGAAACCCTCGACGAAAAGCCCTCGTTTAAGTACCCCCTCCAACACGCCCAACGCTGCCTCATTCCTTCTACTGGATTTTTTGAGTGGCAAACCGTAGGAAAGAAAAAATACCCCTACTTTATCCACCTGCGCAACCAGCCCCTTTTTGCCATGGCGGGTATTTGGGAAACGTGGCACAACCCTGCCCAAGCCAATGATATTTGGCATACTTTTAGCATTATTACGACCGATGCCAATCCGCTGATGGCGCGCATTCACAACACAAAGCAGCGAATGCCCGTTATTATACCAAAAGAGCTAGAAGCGATTTGGCTCAATACCCAATCGGAGACTTTTGATCTTGAATTGTTCAAAAAACCAATTGACGATTCGTTCATGGAAGCATTTACGATTGGCAAGTCGATAAGCGACCCTAAAAGTCAGTCTAACACGCCAGAGGTGTTGACACGCGTTACGTACCCTGAACTATCACATCAGCAATTGAGTTTGTTTTGAGTCCGTGAAGGAGGTTGCAGCCCGTGCAGGAGGTTGCTCACAACCTCCTTATTTCACAAAACGCGGTTGTAAGCAACCGCTGGCACAAATTAGTCGGTTGTGAGCAACCGACTGCACAAATATTTTCAATTATGATAAGTCGTAAACTTTTTCTTTGGGCGAATTTCGTACTCCTAACCGTGAGTTTGTCGTCTTGCTTTCGGTCGTGGCGGAAAAACGACCGTGACATCCGCGAACACTACGCCAATCGCCCCGTCAAACCTACTTTTTACACCATTCAAAACGACAGCCTCAAGCTGTTTGCCGCTACCACAGGCGCAGACACCCTGCCTCCGCTGTTGCTCATTCACGGAGCGCCTGGTGCTTGGTATGGGTATATGAATATGGTCGACGATTCCTTGCTACAAAGCCGTTTTCACATTATTGCCATCGACCGCTTGGGCTACAATCATTCGAGCTTGCGCAAAAAACGCTTTGTAACATCCATCGAAACCCAAGCCAAAGCCGCTATGTTGGCCCTTTCGCTTAATCATTCGAAGCAAAAAGCGGTTCTTTTGGGACGTTCGTTTGGCGCACCCATCGCGGCACAAATGGCGATTTTGAACCCCAACGCGTTTAGTCAGCTGGTGATGCTTGCCCCTGCCATCGACCCAACCAAAGAAAAATTCTGGTGGTTTTCCAAACCTGCCAAATGGTGGATTGTCCGTGCGTGGCTTCCTCGTCGCCTCAACGTAGCCACCTTTGAGAAATTTGCTCACGCCAGCGAATTGAAAAAACTGCAACCGCAATGGTCGAAATTGCAAGTGCCCACGATTGTAGTGCAGGGTGGAAAAGACTGGATTGTAGATCCTAGTAACCTTGATTTTGCGCGTCAACAACTGGCCGATAAGCCTGCCCATTACATCTTTTTACCCGAAGCTGGCCACCTGATTTCTTATTCGCATCCCGACTTAGTCCGTAAATTGGTTTCAACGCCTTTTACAACAATAACAGGAACAGCTGCCGCCTCTACAACCGCCCAGGGAAGCGGCCAAAGCGAACATAAATGAGTAAAGTCGTTATCTTTACCCACTTTTAATCGCGTATTCTTCAAAAACAATCTAGCATGAAACACCTTTTCAAGGCGATTATCGCCTCATTTTTAGCCATTTTAGTAACCACGTCTTTCGTAGCTCCCCCTGCCAAGTCGATTATTACGGGTGCCGACCAAACCAGTGCTTATCTACCTTATTTGAAAGGAAAACGGGTAGGAATGTTGGTCAACCAAACCTCTATCATTGGCAAATCACACTGCGTTGATAGTCTGGTGAAATTAGGCGTCACAATTACCAAAATCTTTGGCCCCGAACACGGCTTTCGCGGAAACGCCAGCAACGGCGCCAAGGTCAGCGACAGCACTGACCCCAAAACAGGCATTCCCGTCATTTCGCTGTATGGCAAAAACCGTAAGCCAACCAAAGAACACTTAGCCGACGTGGACGTGATGATTTTTGACGTGCAAGACGTGGGCGCGCGCTTTTATACCTACATCAACACGCTGTCGCACGTGATGGAGTCTTGCGCTGAGAATGGCAAAGAACTCGTCATCCTCGACCGCCCCAATCCGCACGGCTTTTGCGTTGACGGCCCGATTTTAGAGCCTCATCTCAAGTCTGGTATTGGCATGTTTCCGATTCCAATTACCCACGGGATGACCATTGGCGAATTTGCCCAAATGATCAACGGTGAAGGCTGGCTTCCGAACAAAATGCAGTGCAAATTAAAAATCATCAAGGTAGCCAACTACACCCACGCCATGCCGTATGTGTTGCCCGTGCCGCCTTCGCCCAACCTCAACACCCAGCAGTCTATCATGCTTTACCCAAGCATCTGTTTGTTTGAAGGCACGATTTTGAGCCAAGGGCGCGGTACGTACATGCCGTTCACAGTGTTAGGCGCACCTGCGTTGAAAGGAAAATACAGCTTTACGTTTAAGCCCGTAAGCATCCAAGGCATGAGCGAAACGCCGCTCCACCAAGACCAAGAATGTTATGGCTTAGACCTGCGTAAGTTTGACGCCAATACGTTTGTAAAATCTAAAAAATTGAACCTCAAATGGTTGTTTGAAACCTATGCGGCTTACCCCTATAAAGACAAGTTTTTTGACATGAGTCAAAGTAAGCAAATGGGGAACTTTGATAAACTAGCGGGGACGGAAAATCTTAAAAAGCAGATTATCGCAGGCACGAGCGAAGAAGAGATTCGTAAAAGCTGGGAGCCTGGCTTGTCGAACTACAAAAAAATGCGAGAGAAGTATTTGTTGTATCCTTAGGAGGAGAGATGAGTTAGGAGTGATAAGTGAGGAGATATGAGAGATAAGTGATGAGATTTCTTATCTCTCATATCTTATCTCTCATCACTAAAAAATTATCCTTCCAACACCTCTGCTGAAATCCCGACGTTTGAGAAACCACCATCGTGGAAAAGGTTTTGCATTGTTACCATGCGGGTGTAATCTGAGAACATCATGGTTACAAAATCAGCGCATGAATCGGCCGAGGCATTTCCTAGGGGAGCCATTTTTTCGGCAAAATCATAAAATTTATCAAAACCACCGATTCCGTTTCCTGCCGTAGTTTTGGTAGGCGACTGCGAAACCGTGTTTACGCGCACTTTTTTGAGCTTACCGTAACGGTATCCGTAGCTGCGCGCAATCGACTCCAACATCGCTTTTGCTTCGGCCATGTCGGTGTAGAAAGGAAACGTACGCTGTGCTGCCATGTAGGTAAGCGCTACTACACTTCCCCACTCGTTGATGGCGTCCATTTTTTCGGCTACTTGCAAAAATTTATGAAACGATAACGCCGAAACGTCCACGCTTTTTAGGAACCACTCGTAGTTCAAATCACCGTAAGCACGTCCTTTACGGATGTTGGGTGACATCCCAATCGAATGAAGCACAAAATCCACTTTTCCACCCAATACGTCCATTGACTTGCCGTAGAGGTTTTCAATATCTTCGAGTGACGTCGCATCGGCGGGGATAATTTCTGCCTCACATGCCTCCGACAATTTTTTAATTTCGCCCATCCGCATCGCGATTGGGGCGTTGGTCAACGTGAAAGACGCACCTTCTGCCTTCGCTTTCAGAGCTACTTTCCACGCAATTGAGTTTTCGTCGAGGGCACCAGAGATGATGCCGCGTTTGCCTTGTAATATTCCGTTTGCCATTTTTTTGAGTTTGCTATTTTCGGTTTTGAGTTTACCGTTTAGAGTTTGTAAAGTTTATAGTTAGTTGTTTACTGTTCAGGACATTACTTCCACCATAAACCATAAATCTCCCAACCGTAAACCATCATTAACGGGGCAAAGTAACAAATTTTTGGGCAAATAGTCGTTATCTATCCTGGAAGATACCCCCTATCGACCAGCTCCTGGCGGGGGTTCGTGAGCAAATATGTACTTCCATTTTGAATCAGGTAATTCTGGTCTGCAATGTCTAGTACTTCTCGGTATAAATGGTCGGTGATTAAAATGCCTTTGTTTTGTTTTTGCTCAACAATATGCTGTTTGAGTGCTTCTACATAAATGGGGGCTAAATTGGTAAATGGCTCATCGAGCAGCACAAACGGCACGGGCGAAAGCAACACCATCAATGCCTCAATAAATCGTCTTTCTCCGCCCGACAACTCCTCCATTCGCTGCGAAATAAGCGCCGGAAGTTTGTCGTACTTCGCTTCCGTCAGCTCCACTCCGTACCATTTCAAAGCTTCTTTGACTTTCATCGACGACGGGGTCAGTGGATGCTGCGGCAGGTAGCGCGCCACGTTCCCTTGTCGGTAAAGTGATTCGACGTACCTTCCATTGACCCTGACCGACTTGTGCGTTGCCCTCATTGTTCCAAACACAATTTGCAACAAAGAAGACTTCCCACAACCATTTCGCCCCAAAATAGACGTGATTTGATACCTCGGGATTTTCAAATAAACGCTTTGTAAAATTTTGCGTTCGTCAAACGACAGTTCCACACTGTCTATCTCTAAAATAGTAATAGGCTCCATCGAATGGCTGTCAATAAAGTGAAAAATAAAACCATGTCCAGCCCAAAAGCACCCACAAAAAGCGCCGTTGGCGAATACCCCAAGTTTTGATAAAAGAGGTAACCCTGACGAGAAAATGTCTGCATCAAAAGCCAAACTACGCCATAAGAGGCCAGTTTGAGCCAAAAAAGAGGCGCAATCATGCCCCACCACTCCTCGTCAACGGGTGCGCCCACGGCCAACCAGCCACCCCACGCCACCACGTGTAGAATTATCCAGAAATTTTTGTAAAAATGCAGTACAACCAATAGCATTTGTGTAAAGTTTTGGGCAAACTATCCCGATTATTTTTTATGTCCTAAAACCATTAAGAAACTTTAAGACTTTTAACATTTTTTGTGCTACCACAATGCCATTCAAAGCCATACACTCATTTTCCCACTTGTACAACCAATCCACCTTTTAACATAAACCCACCTCCTTGGCATATCCAAAACGTATTTTTGTTTGTTAGCTGAATTAAGAATCCTATTTTTGACCATTACATTTTTTCTCTTTTATACTCATGTGGCAGTTTATTAAGTACGTTTTCGCAACCATCGTCGGTCTATTCCTCTTTTCTATCCTCGGCTTTTTCCTTTTTGTTGGAATCGTAGCCGCAGTAGGTTCTTCTGAAGATAGTACACCGATAGAAACCAATTCTGTGTTAAAGCTAAATCTCAACAACCCTATTCAAGAAGTAGCCGTTGAGAACCCCTTCGCCGAATTTTCGGGCGGGCAAGGCAATGTCCTTGGCTTACTCGATATTCGGTCGGCGCTCGCCAATGCCAAACAAGACCCTAACATTAAAGGTGTGTACCTCGATGTACAATACCCAATGGTGGGCTGGGCTACGGCCGAAGAAATCCGCGATGCGATTCTTGATTTCAAGAAATCGAACAAGTTTGTGTATGCTTACGGCGAAGTAATGACCGAAAAAGCGTATTACTTGGCGTCGGTCGCCGATAAAATTTACCTCAATCCCGCAGGTGGAATGGAATGGAACGGCCTCAGCGCTGAATACGACTTCTACAAAGGCACGCTCGACAAGCTGGAGGTAAAGCCGTTAATTTTTCGCGTTGGGGAATATAAAAGTGCGGTAGAGCCTTTCTTCCGCGAAAACATGAGCGATGCGAGTCGTCTTCAAAATCAGGTGTTGATTAATAACATTTTCGACCACGCGGTGGATAAAATTTCGCAAGCACGAAAAATCACCCCTACTCAGTTGAAAAACTTGGCTGATTCGCTCAGTATCGACTCGCCGCAAGATGCCCTCACGCACAAACTTATCACGCACGTGGGCTACTACGACGAGGTGGAAAGCGCACTTCGCAAAGAACTCAAGTTGGGCGAAGATGATAAAATCAAGTTTGTGGGACTCAGCAAGTATTCAAAAGCCGAAAAACACGTAAAAGAAAGCAGCAGCGACAACCGTATCGCGGTCATTATCGGCGAAGGTGCCATCATGTCGGGGAAAAGCAACGATGGCAACATTGGTTCGGAGACAATCGTTGAGGAACTTCGCAAAGCCCGTAAAGATAAAAAAGTGAAAGCCGTCGTGCTTCGTATCAACTCCCCTGGGGGTAGTGCCTTGGCGTCGGATGTGATGTGGCGTGAGGTTCAGTTGACCCGCAAAGAAAAACCTGTGATTGCGTCTATGTCGGACGTAGCGGCGTCGGGTGGTTATTACATGGCCATGGGTTGCGACAAAATCGTGGCACATCCAAACACCATCACGGGTTCTATCGGGGTATTCAGCGTGTTGTTTAACTTCCAAAATACCTTCCGCAACAAATTGGGGATTACCTTCGACCGCGTGAACACCAACGCCCACTCTGATTGGCCAAGTGTGACGCGTGAGATGACGCCTTTTGAAAACAGCCGTATGCAGCGCAGCACCGAAAATATCTACGCCGTATTTACCAAAAAAGCCTCCGAAGGTCGTAAAATGCCATTGGAGAAGCTTAAGTCATTGGCGTCGGGACGCGTATGGTCGGGTCGTGAAGCCAAAGGGAACGGTCTTATCGACGAGTTTGGTGGGTTAGACAAAGCGATTGAAATTGCCGCCAAATCAGCCAAATTGAAAGAAGGTGACTACCGCGTTCGGTATCCAAAAGAGAAGAATGTGTTTGAGGAAATGATAACGAAGTTTTCTAATAACGCCGAAGAAGCGATGTTACAGCAAAAACTAGGCGACTTCGCTCCTTACCTCAAAACCTTGAAGAAACTTCAACAAATGGAAGGAACGCAAGCACGCTTGCCATTTGATATTAATATTAAGTAAAATGTCGAGTGTCGAGTGCAGAGTGTCGAATGAATTGATTTACTATTCGACACTCTGCACTCGACACTCAAAAAACTCGGGTTGTAAGCAACCCTCAGCAAACGTATTCGACACTTTGCACTCTGCATTCGACACTCAAAAATTCGGGTTGTAAGCAACCCTCAGCACACGTATTCGACACTTTGCACTCTGCATTCGACACTCAAAAAATTCGGGTTGTAAGCAACCCTCAGCACTCTTATTCGACACTCTGCACTCTGCATTCGACACTCAAAAATTCGGGTTGTAAGCAACCCTCAGCAAACGTATTCGACACTCTGCACTCTGCATTCGACACTCAAAAAATTCGGGTTGTAAGCAACCCTCAGCAAACGTATTCGACACTCTGCACTCTGCATTCGACATTCTCCACTCGACATTCCATTCTAGTCTCTCACTGCTCCCGTTCTCCAGGCTTCAACCATTGGATACCAAATAGGTTGATATTCGACGTAACGCTGAAGCTCATAATGATCTTCTACAAATTGATTCGGGCGGCGGTTGAAAGTGAAGTTTATTTCGGAAAAATTAGCCCGCTGCGAATATACCCACACTTCACGGTCTTTGCTTCGTTGCACGCGGTCGGGTGAGCCCATGATGATGTAAATCATGCCCTTGTCTGTTTTCCAGCCTTCTTTATAGGTTGTAAAAAGTCGGTTAGCTTCTTCAACGCGGCTATAAAAGGCGCTAATCGTACGTTTTGCCAAGTCGCTGTTCCCATTCATTAGGTTCAACCAATAACGGTCGAGGGATTTTTTAGGGTCTTTGGGTGCCAGCATTTCGTTGATTTCGTTGGCCTGACTCATATACATTACAGGACGAACAAGCTCGGCAGGGCGCGTCATTTTAGGAAAGCGCTTGTTGGTCACCACAACCCCCACACCGTACGTATCTGTCGTGTCTTCTGTCATATAATACAGCCCTTCTTCCTTAAATATAAGCGGTGAGCTTGTCGAAATTTTGAAAGTCGAATCCACGCCCAACGTTCGGGCGGCATTCCGTGGATTGGTATTCATCGGCGACTGTGCAGGTTCAAAATCGTGGCGATAACGCATCACATACAGCTCTTTCACCGACTTATTGATGTCTTGAAGCTGAACAGTGTCGTTTAGGTTTACGTAGTTTTGAAGCAACGGCACGCGTCCTGTTCGTTCAAACAGGGCAAATCGCTCTCCAAGCTTCGTATCGCGAAATTTTATGGCCAAGTCATTCAGCACCTTTTTGGTGGTTCCAATCTCCGAAATTTCTCCCAATAGCACGCCTGACGCATGATTTGCAGGTCTTTTTACCTCAAATCGAATCATAAAACGGGTATGACTCAACTGCACCACATTTTGTTCGTTCAGCGGAATATTACCATACGCCAACCGTTCTCTCGAAGAGAAGTCGGGGTAAACTACGTAATTGAGGGTAAATTTTTCGGTAAATTCTCGCCAACGCACAGGGACATTGTTGGGTTTGGTCAAATCCACCCGCATAAATACCGTGACACTGGTAGAATCTTTTGCTAAAAATTTGCTTTTGATTCCCAATATTGTCACCTCATCTATACTTTTATTGGCATCGGTAGCGGCTGCTTGCCGTTTTTTGTTTTTATTGCCAAACTGAGCTTGCGCCATCAAGCCACTTCCTAGAAGAATCAACAGGAATACAACGCTTCTCATACGCTTCATCATTTCTTTTTAGGATATTTTTAACAAAGCCCCACGACTACAAACTTCAGTCGATAACTTCTTATTGATTAAAACGATTGTAATCACCAAATCGCGTATTAAGCGTTATTTTTTCATCGAACTAATTTTGTCCAAATCAGCGGTTTGGTAATACCGATATACCTTTAACAAAATAGCCAATGCCACCGCCGACTCCGCCGCTGCAATCACCATCACAAACAGCGTAAGCATTTGTCCAGAAAGATGCACGGGGTCATATTGAGAAAAAGCGACCAAATTCAAATTTACGGCATTGAGAATAAGCTCTATACCAATCAAAACCGCAATGGCATTTCGTTTGGTAATAATGACTGCTACGCCGATACTAAACAAAGCGGCTGCAACGATAAGATAGTAATGAAGGGGTACGATGGCTTGCATGATGCAATGTTAAGAAAAATATTTAAAAAGAGGTGCTACCTTTGTTGCCTCAATTCATCGTACTTATGACAGAAGCCGCTCCCCGCCTCCCCCAATACCAATTTTTATACGAGACGCTCCGCCAACAGCTGCACAATGGTATATATGAAATTGGTAGTTTATTGCCCTCTGAAAAAGAACTTCAGCAAGCGTATAAGCTTACCCAGCCTACCATTCGACAGGCGCTGTCGATGCTTGCCGAAGAGGGATATATCAAAAAATACCAAGGAAAAGGGAGTGTGGTACTGCCACTGCCTGTGGGTTCGGGGATGTTGTCGATTGAGCCGCACAGCCACCACAATTTGAAAAATGAGCCAGACATTCAAACCAAAATTTTAGCCCGAGGTATTTACGCAGCTTTCCCGCCCGATTTTTTATTTCAACCTGAACAAACAAACGCTTCTTTTTACTACATCGAACGCCTCCGCACGGTGAACAAAGAAGTAGTTTTTTATGAAAAAATAGCGCTACCTACCAGCGAACTTCCTAATTTTCAAAGAATTACCTTAGAAAACAAACCGCTGTTTGATACTCTACGAAAGCGTTACAATGTGATTGTAAAAGGAGGAGACGAAAAAGTATGGGCCATGACCGCCCCCAATGAGATTGCCCACCTAATGCAAATTCCGACGGGGAAACCCATTTTGCGTCTCGAAAAGAAAATTGAGACCAACCGTCCGCACCTTACTTTTTTTTCGTCCTTGTTTGCCTGTACCGACAAATACTTATTAAAAGGTCGGTTTTAGAAAAATTCAATCACTTTTTTGTCTAAGCAAATAAAGTTGGCACAAAAATTGAGAATCGGTATTTGCTTCCCCTTAGGGATTATTAATACACGTACAATTTTAAATTACCTATTCTCATGCGGTGCAATACAACAAGTTTATATACATACATTAAACTCTTTTGCCTGCTAATTTTAGCATTTAGTAAAGGTTTCTCGCAAGGAACGCCACCATGCAATACTAAATGTATCCCCATATCCCTGAGAATTGTGCCCGCCAATTATCAAATACCTCCTAAGGATACTACTCAAAAACCAGTAAAAAAAGTAACTAACATTCCTGCTTTTGACTCATTCTTAAATAACAATTTGCAATCTTACGATAACAATGTGTTAGCATTTGTCTGTAATGATACATTAAGCTACTCTTACAAAAATGGCCAATATAATGCCGACGATATTCTACCAATTGCCTCTGCTACAAAATGGCTTACTGCTGCAGTTATTATGAGTTTGGTAGATGATAACAAGTTAAATTTAAATGATAAAATTGGGGCTTATTTACCCATTTTTAACGCCCATGGCAAAGGAGACATCACTATTCGTCAAATTTTTTCACATACTTCTGGCTTTCAAGCTGATACCCCTTATGATGATAGAGGAGGAATATCTTTAGCAGCTGCTGTAGATTCAATTGCCATATATTCAAACTTGCAATTTTCTCCAGGAACTCAAGCAAGCTACGGTAGCTCTGCATACAAAATTGCGGCTAGGATTGCAGAGGTAATAGAAGGTAAACTTTGGGAAAATATTTTTAAAGAACGCATAGCGAACAAATGCGAAATGTCTAACACTTCATACCTAAGTTTTATTAATAATACGAATCCTCATACAGGTGCTGGTGTAAGAAGTAGTATGAACGATTACATCAAGTTTCTTTTTATGATACACAATTTTGGCATTTACAAAGGCCAAAGAGTGCTGAGTGAAAATTCGGTCAAAACGATTGAACTTGACCAATCGGGTGGAATTAATACTTTTTATGGTCTTGGAGTATGGCGCTACCAAATTGTATCGGGCTTTGCTAAAGAAGTCAGTAGCCCAAGTGCCATGGGAATCCATCCTTGGATCAATCGTGACAAAAAGTATTTTGGTATAATTTTTACACAAGCAGGGTTTGATAAAACTATTAATACAAATTTGAACTTCCGAAGCTTAGTCCAAAACACGATAAAATAAAAACAACTGATAATCAATCAGTTAACGTCAAAAAATCACCGTTTACTAAAAACATATTTGATTTATAAAAATGGTTTTCTTTCTTTGTTATAAAGCCATAGTTATAAATGATACAATCAAGCCACAATCCACACAATCCAGTAATTAAGGAAGAAAGTAATCAACAAAGAATATTTGGATTAGACCTCTTTCGAGCTCTATCTATTGTAGCCGTTTTTTTATCACACTCAATTGACCTTAACCCTTTAAAAAAAGAGTTTCCTTATTTTGCCTGGCTTGGCTTTGGAGTCGAAGCTTTTTTTGTTTTAAGCGGTTTTCTAATTGGAAGAATTATTCTACAAACCTTCTTTCAAAAAGCTATTACATGGGAAGTAATTGCTTCTTTTTGGATAAATCGCTGGTTTCGAACAATTCCCGCCTACTTATTCACCTTATTTATATATTTCTTATTCTTTCCTCACTTTGGGTTAAAAATAATTTCGTACCTCTTTTTTTTACAAAATGCTATAACTCCTATCCCATATTTATTTCCTCATTCTTGGAGTTTATCAGTTGAAGAATGGTTTTATTTTTCATTTCCAATTATTATTTGGGTAACTTATATCTTACAAAAAAAAACACAGCACCCATATAAAATATTCATATTCAGCTCATTAACTCTTATCTTTATTGGCTTTATGTGTCGTACAGTTTTATACTTTATTGCAAACCATACATCTATTATACACACAGCTATTAAACAAGGGTATCTCTTCCCCAGTTGGGGCACTTTTTTAACGCCATATTATTGGGATACAATGAGAAAAATGACATTTTTCAGGATTGATTCTATCGCATTTGGCTGTATAATTGCCTACGTTTTTGAAACAAATAAAGAATTATTATTAAAAAATCACATAAAATTATTTATCACAGGTCTGCTACTTTTATTTCTATCATACTTTTTGTTTGTTAAAAATGTAATTAATGGCAAACCTAATGTAATATCCGACATTATTTTACTTCCAATATTTAGCCTTTCTTTTTCCTTTTTAATTCCTACTTTTATCAGTACACCCGTGCCAAATAAAAATAGAATATTTAAAATTACACATACAATAAGCCTCACTTCTTATTCTTTTTACTTAATACATCTATTAGTAATCGATTTATTTTTCCAAAACTTCAACACTCAAAACACCTCCTGCCTGAAAACTACGATAACCTTCGCAACATGTTATTTAGCGACTTTTTTGTTATCCTATCTGATGTATAATTATATTGAAAAACCTTTTCTTAGCTATCGCACAACAATCAACAAAAAAATATTTTCAAAAAACAAAAAATAAGATTAGCTTCGATTTTTCAAGAAACTTATACATGAAATATGCTTCCCACCAAATCTCCCAAGGCTGATTTAGACTATTTAGAAATAAATGTGTTAATATTTGTATTTTTTGTATTTTTCTTGTCGGGATGTGGAGTTTTTGATTATCCAGAAAGCCATTCTATGTCATTAGACTCGACATATAGAATAAAAAATCCTTTGATTATTCCGCCAAAAACTACGCCAAAAGACAGTTTGGGAATACCACCTAATCCCCAAAACCCTAATCAAAAAGATACAAACTTAATCACTAATAGTTTTTATAAAACACTCGACCAGTTTTTACAAGCAAATTCATACAAATACGATAAAAATATTTTAGTTTTTATTCATAATAAAGATTCTTTATTATATACTTATAAAGAAGGCATATATAATTCTGAGGATTTTTTACCCATTGCTTCTTCAACAAAATGGCTCACGTCAGCTGTTATTTTATCTCTTGTAGATGATAAAAAACTCAACTTAGATGATAAAATTGGACAATATATTCCAATTTTTAACCAGTATAATAAAGGAGACATTACAATTAGGCAAATTTTTTCTCATACTTCAGGCATTGTTAGCGACTCACCATTTGATGAAAGAAGTGATTTAACACTGAAAGCTAGTGTAGATTCAATTGCAGTTTTTACAAAACCATTATTTTCACCTGGCCAATCAGCTCTCTATGGAAGTTCTGCTTATAAAATTGCTGCTAGAATTGCAGAAATTATTGACAACAAACCTTGGCAAATAATTTTTGAAGAACGTATTGCGAAAAAATGCAATATGAACAATGTAGTTTTCAGTCCTTCCCACCCTCAAAATCCACATGCAGGTGCTGGAGTAGTTTGCTCTTTAAATGAATATGTAAAATTTTTGTATATGTTAAATAATAATGGCTACTATAATGGATTAAAGGTCTTATCTGAAAATGCTATTAATGAAATGGGTAAAGATCAAACCAATAATATAAATCCATTTTATGGACTAGGTGTATGGCGTTATCAAATAAGAGACGGAAAGGCATCTGAATTAAGTAGTCCAAGTGCAATGGGAGTACATCCTTGGATTAATAAAGAAAAAAAATACTTTGGCATTATTTTTACACAAGCTGGCTATGATAAAACGTATGATACAAACTTATCTTTTAGAGCATTAGTCCAATCTATAATTAAATAGGCTCACTCCCAAATCACCTCAATCACCTCATTTTTGAGGTCAACGGTGGTGCGTGTTTCGCCATCGCGGCGTTTGAGTGTGAGTTGGCCGTCCCGCACCCGTACAATTTCTTGCGAAAGTACGTGTGTGGGGCTTTTTTTATGGAACAAAGAAACCATATCGCCCGCTTCGGGAATTTTCAGAATAAATGTAAGTCCTTCTGCTTTGACTTCTTTGGCATAAGTAGCACTGACTTCGGCCGAATTTTGAACAAGCCCTAACGCGCGCGATGCCAAAGGCACGCCATAACCCACAAAATTGTTACCATAAGGGTACAAGTGTGCCGATTTTTCGATGATTTGAATCAATTGTTTGTTGTTCAACGTGGGATTGGCCTGCATCAAGCAAGCCGCGAAACCCGTAATGACAGGCGCCGCCAAGGAGGTGCCGTACAACGAAAAACACGAAACGTTGGGTTTGAGGTACGACAAATATTCGGGACCAATGCTGCTGTATCCGATTCGGTTCCAAAAACGCTGATTGGTCGCGCCCACCGAAAGAACGCCCTGCGCATCGGCTGGGGTAGAAATAATGCGCCAACTTGGGTCGTCGCCTTCATTTCCTGCCGATACCACCACCAACATCCCCTTCTTGTCGGCCGCTATTTGAGCCGCGCGGCTAATCACGCTTGTTTGCCCATCCATTTGCGAAATCAAGTAATTTTCTTTGGGATCAGTAAACCCTTGCGCGTATCCCAAAGAGGTATTAATGAGGCGCACCCCCAGGCTATCCATCCATTCCATGGCCGCCACCCAATTGTCTTCTTCTCCGCGCCACTCGCGCGTTCCGTGGTCGGTGCGGGCGAGGTAAAACTGGGCATCAATGGCCAAACCACTTTGGGTATTTTCGGTGCGACTTGTGCCCGTGATGGCACTCATTACTTCCGTTCCGTGAAAATCAGAGAATGTCTCTTGGGTTTTGTAAAACGCATCCGTATGAGTAAGCGGAGGATTTACGTAGTCACGTTTGTCCAAAATCGCGTTGTTGTCAAATACATGTTTGAGGTAATGGCTCTCTTTTGCTTCAAAAAAACCAGCATCAATCACCCCAATCGTAATGCCTTTTCCCGTTAGACCCACTTTTTTAAATTCATCCGCCTGAATTTGGGTCATCACAGGCGCCATCGTAGAGCGACGACGCGCATTGGTTTTGGCAATGTAAAAGCGCCCGTCCATCGGCTGAACTTTTTCTACAAACGAAAGCTGCTTTACATCCTCCAGTTGCTGCGCAGGAATGGTGGCCGAAACGGCGTTGAGCCAACGAGAGGCTAGGACGGGCTGACACTGAAGGCTTTGGAGTTGTTTTAGATAGTCTTTATTAACGGGCAAATCGGTTTCGTCCGACTCCGTAAGTCCTTGCAGGCGGCGGTTTTCGAGCGTCTTAGCTGACACCGCAGGAGCGTCATGCGGGTTTTTATCTTTAAAAAAGACCCAGTACTTGGTTTGAGCAGATGCGGTAACGACTCCCCACATCCAAAGCAACAACAAACAACCGCTCTTTTGGTACATAACGAAGATTTAGTCTATAAGTTAAGAAAAACTGCCAGCTCATACATTGGCAATAATTCAACAAAATAAAGAAATAAGTCTAAATTTTTATACACTACTTCTTAAATTTCACCCAATCTGCGGCAGAAAGCAGATTTTTTAGCGACCACCGCGCCTTCTTTTTCGTTTTCACCCGTACATTCGTAGTGTTTTCTGAACCCTTTCTGCTACGCTCTCATGCGCAAAACCCTTTTTTTAGTTTGGTATATTGGACTCAGTCTGCACCTTTTTGGTCAAACCTATCAAATTGAACGAATAGGAACCGACAAAGGGCTTTCGCAAGGTTCTGTCTATGCCATGCTCAAAGATTCGCGCGGGTTTATGTGGTTTGGAACGCAAGACGGACTGAATCGCTACGATGGTCATCATTTTAAGGTGTATTATTCTGACACTGACCAGCCCAACGCCCTCCACGGTGGCTTCGTCAACTCGATGATAGAAGCGCCCAACGGCGATCTGTGGCTAGGAACGGATTATGGCCTGAACCTCTACCAACGCCAAACCGACGACTTTCGTTTTTTTCCAAGCACGCCCGAACGCAAAACGCCATCGGCTTGCAGCCCGTTTGCCGTACGCCCCCCTTTTGTGTGGTATTGGTCAGAGTCAGAAGGCATCGTAAAACTTAATTATGACACCCAACAAAAAACCGTCCTCCTCGCCGACGTTTCGTACGACTTAGGGCTTTTGTCGGTGTCAAATGCCACCAAATTTGGAAAAGACGGGCGCTTGTGGGTGAGCCTTTCCGAAGGACTCATGCAGTACGATACGAGTAGTCGTCAGATGCGCTATTTTTTTAGCAAACATCCCCAAAACATCACAGGCAACGCCCTCAGTATCTTGAAAATATTGATAAACAAAGAAGGGTTGATGTACCTCAGTCATTCCAATGGCGTCACGATTTTTGACCCAAAAACCACTAATTTCAAACACATTACCCAAATTAATGGCATAGAATTAAACGAAATTTACGATTTGGACGAGTCGCCCGACGGGGATATTTGGCTTGCTACCAGCTCAAGCGGCTTGTTTAGACTATCAAAAGACGGTAAAGCCCAGCAGTTTATTCACCAAAAAAATGACAATAACAGCCTCAGCAACAATACCATTTCTTCGGTTTATATCTCAAAAGATGGGCTCGTTTGGGCAAACCCCGACCCGCTTGGGATTAATTTGCTCATTGGAACGGGCAAAAAATTCCGAAGCGTCAAATACGTAGCCGAAGCGCAAAACTCCCTCAGCGACCCCAACGTTCGGACCATGATTGAAATGGATAAAAATCATGTGTGGGTTGGGACAGAACAAGGCGGAATCAACGTTTGGAACAAACAAACGGGGTTGGTCGAAAAATGCTTTAAATCCGACCCCGCCAATCCTCGTTCAGTACCAAGTTCTTCGATTTACCATTTTTTTCGTGACACCCAACAACAACTTTGGATTGCTACCTACAACGGTCTCGCCAAATACCTCGGTGGTGGGGCATTTGAAAGTTATTTTCTGACAAAAAAGGAAAACATGGGCGACAATATCTTTCGGTGCTTGGCCGAGTGGGATGCCGCGCACTTGCTCGTTGGTACCGAAAATGGGCTTTTCTTATTTGATAAATCCAAGAAAGTTTTCATTCCCATCAAAGGTTTAGAAAACATAAGTATCCTTTGGATTGACCAGCCTACCCTAGGCGAACTTTGGCTCACTCGCTTCAACGAAGGGTGCTGGAAAGGTAGCATTCGGAACAATGAATGGCTCCCAAAAGCGACAGTTTTGGTGGGCGGAAATGCCCTTGCACTGCGCAAAGATGTCTATCGTAATTGTTGGTGGATTGCTACTAACAATGGGCTGCTGAACTACCAAAATGGCCGAATCGTTCAGAAATTTACGGCCAAAGACGGCCTAGCTAACGCCTATATTTACGGCCTGCTGCTCGACTCTCAACACAACCTTTGGCTCAGTACCAACCGTGGACTGAGCAGTTTTAATCCCGATACGCGTCAGTTTCGCAACTACCACGTCAGCGACGGGCTGCAAGGTTATGAGTTCAACAACCGCTCGTATATGGCCGACAGCGAGGGTGTCTTCTACTTTGGCGGCACCAATGGGTTCACGTATTTCCGCCCCAACGAAATACGCACGAATACCTTCCAACCTCAAGTCCAACTCACTCATTTTGAGATAAATTACCAGTCTGCCCAGCTGCCACAGTACATTGGCGAAACCAACGAACTGGCGCTCAAGGCCGACCAAAACACGTTTTCCTTGGGTTTTATTGCGATTGATTACCTCAGTAGCGGAAAAAACAACTATCAATACCGACTGGTCAACTTAGAAGACAATTGGAACACGACGCCAGACAACTTAGTCAGATACGTGCAGGTGCCTCCTGGGGAGTATATTTTTGAGGTAAAAGCATCAAACGGCGACGGTTTTTGGAGCGACGAAGTACGCCGTCTGAAAATCACCGTGCTTCCTGCTTTTTGGCAAACGTGGTGGTTTCGTTTGCTCAATCTGTTGTTGCTGATTGGCGTTGGCATTAGCTTCTATCGCTGGCGCATTCAGCAACTCCAACGCCAACAACGCGAACGCTTGGAGCTCATTATCAAGACCCAAGAAGCCGAACGAAAACAATTGGCCACCGAACTTCACGACGATTTGGGAATGCGGCTTTCGACCTTACAGATGTATTTGTCCGAAATTGATATTTCCCAAAACAGTCGCGCTTCCAAATTAACTCCCTTGCTCAACGAAGCCATTGCCGACATTCGGAATTTGTTGCGCGATTTGAACCCCAAGCTTCTGTTTGAGGAAGGCTTACGCGTGGCAGTGGAAGAAGTAAATACAAAACTCAACGCGGTAGGTTTGGTAAAATTCGAGCTTTTGTGGCTAGATTTCCCCGAGAAACTCCCCGAAGTCATCGAAATCAACCTTTTTCGCATCATTCAAGAATTGATAAATAATACCTTAAAACACGCCGAAGCTACGCACATTACGCTGCAATTGCTCCAACGTGACGCGCGCTGGGTCATCATTTATGAGGACAACGGGCGCGGTTTTGAGCGACAACCGTTATCGTCGGGTTTTGGGTTGCAAAATATTGAAAATCGCGTCCAGTTGCTGAAAGGGCAAATTCACTTCGATACCGCCCCCCAGCGTGGTGTACATGTTACGATTGAAATCCCCCACCAATAACTTTACCCATTATGACCCGTAAAACGTTGATTGTTGACGACCACAAATTGTTTTTGGAAGGACTGCGCTACGTGCTTTCGCAGATACCCAACGTAGAAATTGTGGGAGAAGCTTCCAACGGAGATACTGCCGTTGAGGTAGCCCAAAGCACCCATGCCGATTGGGTATTGATGGACATCAACATGCCCCACTGCGACGGCGTAAAAGCAACTGCCCAACTCAAAAAGCTCCACCCAACCATCAAGGTGATTGCGGTTACGATGCACGACGATTACAGCAATATCCAACAGATGATTCGGGCGGGTGTGGATGGGTATGTCTTAAAAAACACAGGTTCAAGCGAGCTTGCCAATGCGTTTGAGACGATTGAAAAAGGGCAATTTTATTCGTCACCCGCAATTTTGGATACTTTACTACGGCGCAAAACTGCGGCATCAGCCCCTGCGCGTTCGGCCTATCACCTCAACCCCATCGAGTTGTTAACTTCGCGGGAAAAAGAGGTTTTACCTTTATTGGTAGAAGGGCTTACCAGCGCCGAAATTGCCGAACGGCTTTTCGTCAGCGAATCGACGGTAGTGAGCCATCGCAAGAATATTCTTCATAAACTCAACCTCAAAAATACGTCGGCGCTGGTCAAATACGCCCTTGAGAATGGACTGGTTCAGCCCTAATACGTACTTTCCCCTGTTTTCTCCCCCCCACGGGGGATTTTTCACTTCTCCCCTTTAGGGATGTTTTTTGGCGCCCTTTCGTATAGCAATTTTGTGCTGTTGATTTACACAAACAGCACAAAAGAATGAAATGGCAAATCCTGATGCTCACCTTTTTTCTCGTCTTCGACCAAGCTTGGAGCAACCCTCCACGCAGCTATCGGGTGACACTTGAGAAGATTTCATTGGTAGAGTCAGGAAGCATCGGCGGCTCCGACAACCTGTATGGCTCGGTGTGGGTGGGTGCATTTTGTAATGCCAACGACAACCAGACGGGCACTTCTTTTGACAGCCGCGAGCGCACCCTAAAACTATTTGAGCGTACTGGCGACAACTACGTCAAAATCAAGGAAAACAGCCCCATTGTTTTGAACCAATCGCTGGTTTTTGACATTCCGACCTGCGACCAAAAGCAAGCCAATTTTGCCGTTACTGTTTCGCTCAGTAGCCAAAGTTCAGGCCGAAAATACAACACTGAACAACACCGAATTTATTTATCCGAAATCAACAGTACGGTTCGCCGTACCATTCATTGCTACGACCGTACGTCTCACCTTCAACTGCATTTTATGATTGCACCTCTATAACCCAGTTTTTCTAATCATTTTAACACTTAAACACTATTCACATGAAAAGTTCATTCAAATTCGTCGGGTTATTTTTTGTTTTGGTATGTTTTGTTTCCAATGTATTTGCCCAAAAACAAATCGACAATTACTATCAGTTTTCGCCCAAAGAAATGGAATCAATGATGGCAAGTTTTGGTAAAGATGCGGGCTGGAAAAACCTCTCTGCCACCATGAGTAGCCGAAGCTTTGAGCGCATCAAACACGAAAAAGCCGCTTGGGGTTTTAAGGGACAAGTAAAAACCGCGGATGGCAAACAACAAGACGTTTTGTTTTGCGCCTTTGATTTTTATAACCCAAAAAGCAAAAAAGGCCAAGGTGGCACCATGATTTGGCGCAAAGTAGGCGACGAAGTTTACAAAGCCTATTTGATTTATCCTGAGGGAGTTGAAGATTTAGACAAAGCCTTAGAACTATCAGAAGAATTTTTTGCGGATGCCTCTGGCAAACTTCAAAAAGCCCAAAGCTGGGGTCGTTGTTTTAGAAAATGTGTACGTGGCTCATCAAGAACGGTCGTTGATGCAAAAGGCATACGTTTTGACGTACCTTCAGACTGCGGAACAGGATGCTTGGCCTCCATTGCCGTTTGTGGTGGCGCAACAGCCGTCTTGGCAGTGGCTACAGCTGCCCCAACTGGTGGACTTTCATTTCCTGTGTTAGCGATTACGTTTGGGGTTTGTGCGGGAGTAAGTTGCGGGGTTTGCCTTGGGGTTTGCGCACTTGGGTGTATATAATCCGCTTTTAATCAAGCCATTGTAGAGCTTACCAACAAAAAGTAGGCTCTACATTTTCTTTCGTTCATAGCCCTTATTCACATGAAAATCATCAGCCTCGGTCTCCTCCTAACGACAATGGTCAGCTATTTGGCCCCTCCCGCCGAAAACTATACCATTGAACAAGTTACTATTTGTAAAAATACGAATGCGTGCTTGGCCACTTCCCAAAAGAACCGAATCAAAGAAAGCGATAAGTACACGGTAGAAGTTGTGTTAAAATCGAACTCTGCCAATTTTTTGGCACAACAGATTCAAGCCGTGCAACTCGAAGTCTCTGAAATCTCTTTTGCCTGTGCGCGCTCAGCCACAGACATGGACAATTGCCCTGCGGGGAGTTCACAGGAGTGGTACACCATGTACCAAAATCCCAATCCGCCTTTGGGCAATGCCGTGACGGTCATCAATGCTGCCAAACTTACCAAACAGTTATCAACTCAGCATTTAACACTACGAAACAACATCAAAAAACTCCCCGTAGAGGATGTTTTTGGGCCAAAATTTGACAAACCTACCACTCCTACCAAGCCCACGTCGTACCAAGTTCGGCTCCGAGCTGAGAACATACAATTTCCTGACTGGGTTTGGGGGATTCGCGTCAGTGTTTATGAGCGAGACGGCGGGATAAATACAAGTGCCGAATTTAAAACGAGGTTTTAGGACTTTTTGGCAAACCAACTTTTTCACATTTGAACTTCTACAATCATGCGTTTTTGGTATTTTTTTATCGTAATTTGGGGATACGCTATTTCTGCTTTGGCCCAAAGCGACGAAAGCCCAATTCCGAGCCTCAATGCCTCCAAACCATTAGAATTTTCTATCCCGACTTCAGCCGCGTTTGACTTGCTGGGAGTCACGCCCGCTCAAGTCATCAAACCTGGTAATATTCGTGATTTTAAGGTGGACTGGTCGTTCCAAAGCTGGCGGCTTAAACCCAATATTGCCATTCAGGCGCAGCCGATTTGGGAGATTTTTTACAACCGCCCCAACTTATTGAAATACCAGTCGGCCTCAAAGTTGGCCAAAATGCTCTCTACGATTGATATTTCGGCAGGCACGGTGGAAGATGATGACCTCAATCGGAGACTAGCTGGAGCCGTTAAAATAACGCTTTTCCGCAGTCACGACCCCCTCGATGTGCCCGCCCTCTACCGCGGCCCGACGGAGGAATTTTACGAACAACAGAGTCAGCTAAAGGGACTCGTTACGCAATTGGAAGACAGCCTAAAGCGCCTTCCCGCTACCAATGAATACCTCGAAACAAAAATGCTGGTGTTGAAGGAATTAGATCTTCTCCAAACTAAAATTCAAACCTTAGAAAAACTTCAAAAAGACCGAATTACGCAACTGACAACCCTCTACCTGAAAGAACATTGGAACGCGTCGTTTGTCGATGTAGCCGTCGGCAAATCCTATCTGTATGACAACCTAAAGCTGGATAGTTTGAATTTGGTACAAGACGGACTTTCGGCTTGGGTTAACGGCTGTGTGGGTATTGGGCGAAAGTGGCTTGTGACTGGGATGGTTCGTTACACAAGTTTTAGCGGAGTAAAAGCGACGATTAAACAGGAGTATTTTCTGGGAGCGAGTTTGCGCTACGGCAGTCCTAAGTTTAACTTTTTTGCCGAAGTCCTCACCCGCGATCCGCACAATCCATTTTCTTTTAAAAGTGTTACCTTGGCCTACGGTGGTGACTGGCGTTTTAGCCGCAATGTCATGTTAAGTTACGGCGTACGAACCCTTTACGGGCAAAATTTCAGTTTCAAATCACTGGTTCCTGTCGCAAGCATTGCTTGTATGATGCGATAACCAACTTACCTTTTTTCTCCCATGAAATCCCTTGTTTTGCTTCTTTTATCGGCCATTACGTTTTCGGCATTTGGTCAAAAAACGGTCAAAAGTACGCTAAAGCTCGAAAACATAGGTTTTGGTAACTGCTCGATGGCCTCGATTCCTTTCAAGTATTCCATTAAGAACCTCGGGCCCGAAACTTTCGTTTTTCACGCCTCGCCTTCAACGCCCATTGACGATTTGACCTTCAACGTGTATTTATCCCAAAACGAAACCATCGAAACGGGGATACTCGGCGGAGAGAATGACTTACGAGTCGGGTCTGCCGTTCCAGCCCAATATACTTTAACCGATGGCCAAATTGCCTTCAATAAAATTTCCGTTCCCGTCAGAAATCCACCATACAGTTCATATAGATTTGTAATTGTAGAAGTGGTATATAGCAGTGGGCCTTCGATGACTGGCAGTACGTTTTTAGCCAAAAAGTACCGTATGTCGTCGGGGCAGGTTGTTTTTGAGAATCCCTAACGCGGCGGTTTTGAGAAACCGCCAACACAACGCGTGCCAAGCGATGCTCACATCGCGGCCTTGGGTTTCTCAAAACCCAATTTCGCAAGCTTGTGAGAAATATTAACGCGGCGGTTTTGAGAAACCGCCAACACAACGCGTGCCAAGCGATGCTCACATCGCGGCCTTGGGTTTCTCAAAACCCAATTTCGCAAGCTTGTGAGAAACATTAACGCGGCGGTTTTGAGAAACCACCAGCACGACAGCGTGCCAAGCGATGCTCACATCGCGGCCTTGGGTTTCTCAAAACCCAGTTTTGCAAGCTTGTGAGAAATATTAACGCGGCGGTTTTGAGAAACCACCAGCACGACAGCGTGCCAAGCGATGCTCACATCGCGCCTTGGGTTTCTCAAAACCCAGTTTTGCAAGCTTGTGAGAAATATTAACGCGGCGGTTTTGAGAAACCGCCAACACGAACAAGAAACCGCCAGCACGAATAAGAAACCTCCAGCACAATGTGGTATATTCGTAATTAAAAGCCCGTAATTCCTAATTCACATGAACTTCCGCCTTTTCATTTTTTTAGTTTCATTTCACTTTATTTCTTTTGTTGCCATGTCACAAACCGCTGCCGATTTTGTGGGGATTTTTGTTAGTAGCCAAACGGGAATTCAACTTTCCATTAACCAACAAAACGGTTCGTTTAAAGGTGAATTTACGGCCCAAAACCAGCGTTATGGCTGTGAAGCTACCTTCGTAAAAGGAGGACTTTCGGGCGTATATTTTGATACGGGGCGAAAAATCGGATTTACCCTTGTGAAGAGCTCGGGTGAATACATTCTTACCACCGAAGGGGTCAATATCCCGATGAAACGAACCACCGCTTCCTCTCAAGCCACCGCCCAATCTTCCGCTCCATCGGCTTCTGCCCCCTCGTCATCCGCTGCTAAAAGCAATGGGCAACGATTAAGCGACGCATTTTTGGGCTACGCGTTCAATGCTCCGTCGGGTTGGCAAATGCAGCAAAATAATGGTGGGTATGCCTTCGGGCGAGGCGACCAGCAAGTAGCCATTACCGTTTCTCCCCATAATTATAACTCGCTGGCAGACCTCAAAAAAGATACCCAAGGGGTTCAAGATGCCAACTCAAATACTTACCTCAATGCCAGGGTTGACCCCTACAGCGATTTGGGGGCTTGGGTATTTTTTAACGGAACGATTCAGGGAAAACCCTTTACCATTGCTACGATTTCGCTCATTTCGCCGCACGGTGGTGGGATTAATATTTCCTGCGTAGCACCTGCTTCGCTCTACAACGACGCACTGACCAATACCCTCCGCAGCATTGCTAATACCGTTGCATTTTCAAAACCCCAAACCTCGGCCTTGGCCGAACAATGGAAAGCCAAGCTCAAAGGCAAGGAGTTACTCTACCTCAATACCGCCAATGGCATGTCTGATAAATTTTCCATTCATTTGTGCAGTACTGGCCAATTCACCAAAAAAGAAGACACCAGTTATTCCTCGCAGACGTTCAGCGACAACTTCAACTACGCAGGGCGCTCGGGTGACCAAGGCCGATGGGACGTCACCACGCAGGGAGCAACTCCAGTATTGGTGCTTCGTGCCAACGACGGCAAGGTATTCCAATACCAAATCACACTTCGACAAGCCAGCAATGAACTTGGACTCAATGGAAGACGGTATTTTGTGCGAGCGAGCCAAAATTGTCAATAAACACGTTTTTTTGGCTAATATTGCGAGCCAACAAAACCTTTATCCTTTATGTTTTCCAAAGACACTTACGTCGGACGACGCCAAAACTTAAAAAAAGCAGTCAATAGTGGAATTTTGCTCTTTTTGGGCAATGAAGAAGCAGGCATGAACTATGCCGATAACACCTATCATTTTCGCCAAGACAGTACTTTTCTATATTATTTTGGGCTAAACAAAGTCAGCCTAGCCGCCCTCATCGACGTAGAATCAGGTGAGGAATGGATTGTTGGCGACGAAATCACCATCGACGACGTCATTTGGGCGGGGCCACAACCTACGCTTCAAGAGCAAGCCGAACGTGTGGGAGTAGCCAAAGTCCTACCCAAATCTCAACTCGAAAGTGTGCTTAAAAGCCACTTAGCCGCAGGCCGAACTGTTCATTATTTACCAACCTATCGCCCTGAGCACACCTTCAAACTTCACGAGTGGACGGGGCAACCCCTCCAAGAAATTGCCCATGGCGCTTCTACTGAATTTATCAAAGCCGTTGTAAATCAACGTTCTTACAAAACCGCCGAAGAAGTAATTGAGCTTAACAAAGCCGTCAACATTACGGCTCAAATGCACCTCAATGCCATTCGTGCCACCAAATCGGGCAAGTACGAATACGAAATTGCGGGCATTGTCCACGGCACAGCGCTGCAAGGTGGCGGCGACTTGGCCTACCCTATTATTTTGTCGGTAGATGGCCAAACGCTGCATAATCATTACCACGGCAACCGTCTTTCGAGCGGCCGCCTTGTATTAGGCGATTTTGGGGCAGAAACCGCTACGCATTATGCAGGCGATATTACCCGCACCTGGCCCGTTGACAAACAATTTAGCGAGCGTCAAAAAGAGATTTATCAAATCGTCCTCGACGCCAACCTCAACGCCATCGCCGCCCTACAACCAGGCACAAAATACCTTGATTGTCACCTTATTGCGTGGAAAACCATCGCTGAAGGCTTAAAAGCATTGGGGTTATTGCAAGGCGACGTTGACGAAATGGTCGCGCTGGGCGTACCAGGTTTGTTTATGCCGCACGGAGTAGGCCACATGATGGGCATGGACGTACACGACATGGAAAACCTTGGTGAACAACACATTGGCTACCGCGACGGCCTTAGTCGCAGTACATTGCTGGGTCTAAAATCACTTCGCTTGGCCAAAGAATTAGAAACAGGTTTTGTTTTGACCATTGAGCCTGGGCTGTATTTTATTCCTGAATTAATCGACTTGTGGGAAAGCCAAGGAAAATTCCGTGATTTTGTCAACTACGATGCCCTTAAAGATTACTATGATTTTGGCGGGGTACGTATCGAGGACAATTACCTTATTACGGCTGATGGTGCTCAATTATTGGGCAATCCTATTCCAAAAACAATTTCCGAAATCGAAGCGTTGAGACTCTAGGTTTAGGTTTAGACCTTCCAAGTTTTTGAAACTTAGAAGGTCTGCACTTCAACACCTTAATTTTTTACACCTTCCAAGTTTTCAGAACTTGGAAGGTGTATCTACGAGCACTTTACTTCCAACACCCTATGCGCTACACACCCATTGACCCTCAATTATTTATCCAAAATCGGCAACGCTTATACCAACTCCTCAAGCCCAAAAGCTTGGTTATTTTACAGTCCAACGACGTCATGCCTACCAATGCCGACGGGACAATGGGTTTTAAGCAAAACTCCGATTTGTTTTATTTGTCGGGTATCGACCAAGAAGAAACCGTTTTATTGCTCTTCCCCGACCATCCTGACCCGAAGTTTCGTGAGATTCTTTTTGTCAGGGAAACCAACGAAAACATTGCCATTTGGGAGGGCGAAAAGTTGAGTATTCCGCAGGCTTTTGAACGCTCAGGCGTACCCCGAATTTATTGGACAAACCAATTAGAAAGTGTGCTCCCTCACGTAATTTTTGAAGCCGAAAATGTCTATTTGAATACCAATGAGCACGCCCGCAGCGACTCGCGAGTGCAAACCCGCGACGCTCGCTACATTCAGGAGTTCAAAGAAAAATACCCACTTCATCGCCTTGAACGCTTGGCGCCGTTGATGACTTTTTTACGCGCCACAAAATTGCCCCAAGAAATCGAATTGCTTCAAAAAGCGATTGAAATCACCCGCGATGGCTTTATGAGGGTGTTGAAATTTACCAAACCCGACGTTTGGGAATACGAAATTGAGGCTGAATTTGCCCACGAGTTTCTCCGTCAGCGCTCACGCGGCTTTGCTTATACGCCCATTGTGGCTTCGGGCAAAGATTCTTGCGTGCTGCACTATACCGCCAACAATAAACAATGTAAAGACGGCGACGTTTTACTACTAGACGTAGCTGCGGAGTATGCCAACTACAATGCAGACCTTACCCGAACCATCCCTGTCAATGGACGCTTTACGGCACGCCAACGGCAGGTGTATGAAGCGGTATTGCGGGTACTAAAAGCCGCCCGTTCGATGCTTGTGGTGGGGAATTTGCTGGATGAATACCAAGCCGAAGTGGCCAAAATCATGGAAAGTGAATTGATTGGTTTGGGACTACTAACGACCCAAGACATTGCCAATCAGCACCCCGACTGGCCTGCCTATCGGCGTTATTTTATGCACGGGACTTCACACGCCCTTGGACTTGATGTGCATGATATTGGAAATCGTTATCGGCGTTTTGAGGCGGGTATGGTTTTCACCTGTGAACCTGGCATTTACATCCGAGAAGAAGGCTTGGGTATTCGATTGGAAAATAACATTCTCATTACCGAAAACGGCAACCTCGACCTCATGGCCCACATTCCGATTGAAGCCGATGAAATTGAATTATTGATGAATTCTTAATTGGGTTTACGGTTGCGGGTTGACCGTTTGGAGTTCATTACTAACAAAATGATTATAACCCCAAACTGGCAACAGCAAACTGGAAACTGGAAACAGCAAACTGGAAACAGCAAACTGGAAACAGCAAACTGGAAACAGCAAACAGCAAACTAGCAACCCCAAACTGGAAACCCCAAACTGGAAACCCCAAACAGCAAAAAATGGAAACATTTCTGACAGAAGACGTTCTCAAATTATTTATCGCCGCAGGATTGGGGTCGATAATTGGCATAGAACGCGAATATCATAGTAAGTCAGCAGGGTTACGTACCATGATTCTGATTGCCGTGGGCTCTACCCTGTTTACCCTCATTTCGATTCGAGTAGGCGGTGATGCGGGACGCATTGCGGCCAACATCGTAACGGGCATTGGGTTTATTGGTGGGGGAATTATTTTCCGAGAAAACAATCGTGTCGTCGGAATCACGACCGCAGCGACGGTCTGGGCCACGGCAGCGCTGGGAATGTGCGTGGGCAGTGGTTATTATGAGTTGGCCACTGTGTCCTCACTGATTGTGTTGGTGGTTTTGTACGGCTTTGTTCCCATCCAAAACCTCATCAAGCGCCGTAATCAGCTTCGTAACTACCGTATTGTGTGTAAATTTCAGCAAAAGACGTTGAAGCATTACGAAGCCCTGTTTAGAGAACTTCAGTTGGATGCCAAACGCGGTACCCAAAATAGGGTTGGAAATACCATCAGTGGCACGTGGATTGTCCAAGGAAACGAACACAATCACGAACGGCTCACCAAACGCCTCCTCAACGACCCCGATGTCATCGAATTTGACTTTTAGGCCGTTACCGTTTAATAAAATCTTTTGGGATATTTTCCTGTTATAATCATTTTTTTTCTTAATTTACCATTGACATACAGACCTATGTAAAAAAATGCAAAAGGCACTAGCCACTCCCAATAAACATGACATCCGATAAAAGAACCGCCCTAGTGGTAGGAGGAAGTGGACTAGTAGGGAAAGAAGTTATTTCTGAATTGATTGCTTCTGAAAAATATACTGAAGTAATCACACTCACTAGAAAACCGTTGGATTTCACCCATCCAAAACTATCATCTATCATTTTTAACTTCGACCACCCCGATGCGTCGGTTGTTTGCGGTGACGACATTTTTTGTTGTTTAGGCACAACCATGAAAAAAGCGGGTTCTAAGGAAGCATTTTACCGCGTTGATTATACCTATCCCATCGAAATAGCCCAGTTGGGGCACCAAAACGGAGCCAAACGGTTTGCTATCGTTACTGCCATGGGCGCTGATAGTGGGTCGATGTTTTATTACAATCGGGTCAAAGGAGACGTAGAAGCAACGCTCAAAAAAATAGGTTTTGACGCATTGCTCATTTTTAGGCCGTCGTTGCTTGTAGGAGATCGTGGCGAAACGCGCATAGGTGAGCAAATCGGCGAGGGTTTATCCAAAATTCTCAGGCCGCTTATACCTATCAAATACCGCTCCATCGAAGCCCGCAAAGTAGCCAAAGCGATGGTTACTATTACGGCAAGCAATGTAAAAGGTACTCTCGTTTATGAATCAGACGTAATGCAAGAGTTTTAATTCTCCTAATTGTTCTTCACACCATGTCATCCATTTCTCTTCGTCGAGCCACGCCCCCCGATGTTGCATTTATTTATTCTTTTCTCTGCGAACTGGAGGAAGAAGCGTTTGATTTTGAACAATTTAACGCTATCTACCATCGTAACCTTCTCAATCCTGACTGCCATTATTTCTTAGCGTTTGACCAACAGCAATGCGTCGGTTATGCCAGTGTTCATGCCCAGTGGCTCCTTCATCATTGCGGAAAAGTGGGGGAAATCCAAGAAATGTTTGTCATCCCAGCCTACCGAAGCAAAGGCATAGGTCGTTTGCTGATTGAGCAACTTATGGAGGTTGCCCAGCAAGAAAATTTTGAAATTTTGGAAGTGACTGCCAACAAAAAACGCCTTGATACTCACCGTTTCTACGAGCGGCAAGGGCTTGAGCGAACGCACTTTAAGTTTGTTAAAAAGATGAAGTAGGACTTTTATTTTCTCTTTTTCAAGTTTTCAGTTATCAATGGCATTGATAAGCATGGACTTAGACCAGCCAAAACTGCGAGCCATTTCGATGTAGAAGAAGCGTTGGTGTTCATCTTTACATTTCTCCAAAATGATGATATTGTGGGTCCAGCCAATTTCTCGCACCAGTGGTGCGAGAAATTCATGGTTGTTATATTCGAGATAAAAATTTCTCATTCGCCAAAGGTTAGAGGCGGAAAACCCTTGTACGCCAACAAACTCTTTTTGAAGCTCGGACGCTAATTCTTCCACTACGCTTTTCCCCCAGCCATATTTCGTTTGGCGATGGACAATGGCCTCTCCGATACTCCAATAAAGGGCAATTTGTTCTTTATTGACAGCCTGCAATGCACGGTATTGAGCGGCCTTGAGTTGTAGCTCACTTATTCCGCTTCATTTCTTCCCGCCGCATGGGCATGGAGTCGATTAGGCCAAAGATTTGTTCGGGTTTGACTGGTTTTGCGCTGATAAGTTTTACTTCACCGTCTTTGCCAATCAACCAAAAACAAAAATGATTAGGAGTGTAGCGAAAACGTTCTTTCAGATGTGCAGCATCTTCGGAAGTTAAGTCTGCCTCAACGCAATCGACAATGCACAAATCACGCTCAAGAATCCCCCCTCCTACCTCACTCAGCCATTTTTTTTGCATCTTAAAATCCGCATCCGACGATTTTGGACAATAGACCAGCACAACTCGGCTTTTTCCCACCATTTTCGACAAACTGTTTTCGAGAGATTCTTGCCCCCAAAGGAGCACACTTAACGTTAAAATGAACACATTCATATCACTTTCTTTTTTAGAATTAACCTACAAAGAACGTACCACTATCTCATAATAAAACTTCCTTTTTTTTACTTAGAACTACGCTTGATGTGTCTTTTGAAAGTACAAATAAACCAATAAACAAAATGTTTAAACAATTTCTAACCACTATGCTTTTATTTGCTGCGGCGCTCACGGCATCGGCACAAGATACGCGCTTGTTTGAAACCCGCATTTACTACACCGAACCTGGCCGTTTAGAGGCGCTTTTGGCTCGTTTTCGGAATCATACTACCAAAATTTTTGAAAAACACGGCATGACCAACGTCGGCTATTGGGTTCCCCTCCACGAAGAAAATAAGCTCATTTATGTCCTCGCTTACCCCGACCGCGCCGCGCGCGACGCCGCTTGGAAAGCTTTTGGCGCTGACCCTGAGTGGGTGAAAGTACGTACCGAATCGGAAGTGAGTGGAAAAATTGTGTCGAAAGTAGAAAGCATTTTTATGGATGCCACCGATTTTTCACCCAAAATTAAGTCTTCAAAAAGCAAAAAAGAACGCGTATTTGAGCTTCGTACCTACACGACCAACCCAGGAAAATTGCCTGATTTGCTGGCTCGTTTTCGCAATCATACGCTTAAATTGTTCAAAAAACACGGCATGACCAACGTCGCTTACTGGACTGTTAACGGAAAAGATGACACGCTTGTCTATATCTTGGCGCACCCAAGCGAGGAAGCGGGTAAAAAAGCGTTTGATGCGTTCAGAGTTGATCCTGATTGGGTAAAAGCACGCGATGCGTCGGAGGTAAATGGTAAACTTGCCAACAAAGTAGAGTCAGTTTACATGAAAGCTACTGATTTTTCTACGATTAAATAAGACTCACAACCTTTCCAAGTTTTGCAATTCCTAATTAGCAAAACTTGGAAAGGCTTAAACGTGCCTTCGTTTGTGCCTTCGGTTTCTCAAAACCGAAGACAAGGTTTCTCAAAACCTCACGACAAAAATGCGTACATCAACCCCTCTTCTCCTATGAAAAACATTCTTTACGTTAGCCTAATCGGCCTTTCGCTGGCTGCTTGCAACAGCTCGCAACAGTCAGATAATCAAAGCAAAAGCGACACCACAAGCACCGACACCGCTGCGGTAGCGAAAGTGGATTCAATGGGCATTTTCTTGCCTGATTTAAAAGCCAAATTTCCCGCTCCCGAAACCATCGTAGTAGCCGACGACCCCGTTTTTCACCAAAAAAAAACGTACAAGGCCATTCCGTTACAAACCATTTTAGATTCATTTTTACCCGCCTACAAAAACCTCAACCGCAGCGAAACGCAGATTGTGTTTGAATGCGAAGACGGCTATAACCCGTCGATGGCGTTGGAAAAAGTGTTGAGTAAAAAAGCGTTTTTAGCCGTTGCCGACGTAGATGCTCCCCAAGGGCAAGATTGGATAAACCCGACAAAAGAAGGCCGAGAAATGAAGATTGCGCCTTTCTACATCGTTTATACCGACGTACCAGGCTCGGATGTTACTTACAAATGGCCTTACAATTTGGTCAAAATCAGCCTTTCAGCCGCTTCTAAAGAATTAGCAGTCTTATTCCCCAAAGACGACGATACACAGGTGAAAGGTTTTGAACTGTTCAAAGTCAACTGCCTCACCTGCCATTCACTCAATAAAGTAGGCGGCAAAATGGGGCCAGAACTGAATTACCCCAAAAGCGTGACGGAGTATTGGAAAGTCGAACACATCAAGCAGTTTGTGAAAGCACCTTCATCGTATCGCAACGAATGCAAAATGCCTGCCGTTACCCACTTGAACGACAAAGAGTTAGACGCCATTGTGAATTATTTACAATACATGGCAAAACATAAAATATAGGCTACACTTGGCCCCAGTCGTCGGGAAGTAAGTCCTTGGTATTGAATCGCTCCGTAGCAAACCATTGCTGCGGAGCGATTATTTTTTTGTGTGGAAAAGCAGCCAACCACGCCCCCCACCAACTGAACGTGCTATTTGCAATGATGTGGTGTTGACACTGTGAGATAAGCGCTAGGTCTTCCGCCGCCGAATTTCCCGTTACGTAGTGCGTCGGAACAGGAAAATGTAGGTGAGTTTTGGCCCAAACGGGGTCGTCCGAAAAAACAAAAAAAGTAGGCTGTTGAAGTTGAGGTAAAAGGATGGAAGCCGCCTTTTGGTAATAATCCAACCCACAAGGACGCAAAAAACGATTGGCCATCGAAAGTAGCGTATAATCACCGCGACGTACGTGTACACTCACCGATTCACTGGTTTGAATCAAGTTTTGCCACATTTGAAAACGCGAAAGAACCGTATTTTGTAGCTTTAATTCCTGTTTTACAAGAGAAGCAATGGGCTTAAAATAACGTTCTGATTGCCAATACCCATCAAAATATAAGTCGCCCCGCAAACGAAGTATAAGCGGGGAAAAATGAAAATGGGGTTCCCGCTGGTAGAAGGGCGAAATAGCGCCAAAACGCCCCAACATTGAAAAAGAAGCCCCCACAAGCTCACTGATTTCGCGGTTGGTGGCCACTGATGCGTTGATGGAAAACGCATCCAACGCATACGAGCGCGGCGTTCCAAACAGCGAGTTACCCAACTGTGACACATCTAATTTGAGTTCCGTTTGGTTCAACACCGCTAACTGCCGACCCAACGCGTATTGGAACAACTGATTGCCTAAACCACCGCTCAATTTTACGATAATCATCTTGGTACTGCTTTTAGGCTTTGACTAGCCAAAAGCCCCTAAGTCACACCTCACAATCAAGTAGTTTAGTAATCAATTGATGGTATAAACTAGCCACTTTGTTCCAATTATACGTAGTTTGAATGGCTCGGACTCCTTCTTTCCCTAACTGACTCCGCCACAACGAATCTGCTACAAGCCGACGTAGTTGTACCTCAAATGTCGGCTTCGAATCAAAGCACACTCCACCAGGCAGTTCCTTCACCACACCCACATCACGGCACAAAAAGGGAACGCCCGCCGCCATAGCATCCAGCAGCATGAGCGGTTGGACTTCTGTGAGCGTTGCCGAGACAAATATACTGGCGGAACGGTAGGCGGCGTGGATTTGAGCTTCGGTTTGCTGTTCAAATAAAAAAATGGTTTGATTCAACTCCTCTCCTGAAAGCCGTTTAAGCCCATCTGAGAAGCTATTGAACGCACTTCCAATCAGAACCAAGGCCGTATCGGGTAGTTTCATTTCACAAAACCACTGCACAAGTTCTCCTTGTCCCTTTGAAGGTTGATAGTTGGAAACACACAACAGTACACAACTTGCTTGTATTCCTTTTTCGTTTAGAAAATTACGCTCAATAGACGCCATAAACGCAGGTCGTGCGCCGTTGGGAATCACCGAATAGGAAGAAAAATGATGCTTTTGAGCCCAAACCACGTCGGACATCCGCTGAGGCTCGGGTACATCAGACAAAAATACATAATGGTCGAAACTCCGCATTTTTTTGTCAAAATACCACGCTTCTCTGCGTTGACGAAGCCACCAAACGAAGCCACGAAAACCACTCAAACGTACATTGAAGTTGGTTCCGTGACTGACCATTACGACTTTTGCTCGTAGGGGAAGTAGCTCGATTAGCCATTCCGAAGCCCAATTGTTCCAACCGTGCACAAAAATCATCTCGGCTGCGCTTTCTTTTATAAATTGTTGGTAATGAAGCTTTTGCCCTACATAAACCACCTCAAAAGGGAGCTTAATTGACGACTTTCCACCAGTGATGACGGTCATACGGTAGCCCAATTGATGCAAACCCAACGCATGACGGTACGCTACTTCAGCAACCCCGTGGGTTTCGGGGTAAAAGCCGAAGCAAGCGATGAGAATATTCCGTGACTTGGCTAGGTCGGTTGTTGATTTTTCCAATGGTTCATCTCCTCTTCAATAAAGTAATTCACCAAATCGGTGTACATTTTTTCGATGGCATCTGGATGAATACCCTCTTCTTCCGCCCACGTTCTTCGCTGAACAATCATGGCCTTGAAACGTTCGGGAGCTTTCACGCTCGTTTCGGACGTTTTGAATTTTGAAGCGGCTTTTACGTAGCCAAAACGCTGGCCAATCAATCGAATAATTTCACGGTCCAACGCATCAATTTCCGTGCGTATTTCGACCATATTTTCACATTGTACAGGTGATTTCATTACAAATCTATTTAATCGTTTAGTCCACAAAGAAGTTGAAAAGCATTGAAACTGCAAACAACTGCCTCCGAAAGAAGGTTAATTTTAAAAATAAAATTGAACCACCAAATTAACTCCAATACCGTTGAAAATTCTCATCATTGGCGCAGGAATGACAGGGTTATCGGCTGCCCGACTTTTGACTCAAAAAGGACACGAAGTAACACTACTCGACAAAGGGCGCGGGGTAGGCGGGCGCATGTCAACCCGTAAAATTGAGCTTGCCAAAGCTGACCACGGCGCGCAATATTTTTCGGTCAAATCTCCCGAATTTCGTCTTTTTATTGATGAACTCATGTCCGCAAATGTCATTTCTGAATGGCAAGTTCCTCAGCGTGAGAATATACGGTACATCGGGACAACAGGAATGAACACCATTCCCAAATTCATGGCTGCTTCGCTCAACATCCAATTAAACGAAAAAGCCATCCGTATTCATCCTCAGTCGGTTGAAACCGAATCAGGCAACCAATATGACTACGACGTGCTCATTTCAACAGCTCCTATTCCACAAGCAGTTGAGCTTTTTCAACGTTCAGGCACAACCTTAACCGATGCCGACCAACGCGTTTTTGATTCGATCGAATACGACCCTTGCATTGCCGTTTTGGCTACGTTGAAAACTCCAACCACGATTGAAGGAGGTGGATTACTTTTGGAAAACCAACCCGTAGCGTGGATAGCCGATAACTTCCAAAAAGGCATTTCGGCGGTTCCATCGGTGACTTTGCACGCCTCTGCCGACTATAGTCAAGCACACTTTGAAGGCAATTTACCAGAAGTAGGCAAAGACTTACTGGCCTCTGTCCGCGATTGGATTGCCCCTGAATCCATCGAGCAAGTACAAGTACACCGTTGGCGCTACAGTCTTGCCCGCCAACGCTACCCCCATTCATTTTATAAGCTCCAACACGCCCCTATTTATTTGGCAGGCGATGCTTTTGGCATCGGTAATGTGGAAGGGGCGTTTTTGTCGGGGTTGGAAGTGGGGAAACAGGTTGAAGGCATTAAAATATAGAGTGGCTATTCATTGCTCCAGAGGAGCTACCTCCTAGTAGAAAAATGAATCAAATCCCCCCAAATCCCGATCGGGGCTTTTGGATGGCCTTTACCCTTTTTTTCTTCATTTTAGAACAACATTTTCAATAAATGGCTTGCATGAGTTGGCATTTTGTAATTACTTTGTAATAACAAAATATCAACTCATGGAACTTTCAGTCATAACTATTGGCAACTCCAGAGGCATTCGTTTGCCGAAAAGTATTCTTGAGAAATATAGTATCAGTGACAAAATTGAGCTAGTTCTTGAGCAAGGCTACATGATCTTAAAACCCAAACCTGAGCCCAGAAAAGGTTGGGAAGAAGCTTTCAAACAAATGCACGAAAATGGCGATGACCAGCTCATGATGGATGATGTGTTTGAGGACGAAACCTTTGAAGAATGGAATCAATAAATCAATACGATATTGTATTAGTAAATCTTGATCCTACCCTAGGTAGCGAAATGAAGAAAACTCGTCCGTACGTTGTTCTTTCTCCCAATGAAATGAATAAATACTTACAAACGATTGTCGTCGCTCCACTCACCAGTAGTTCAAAACCTTACCCTACCAGGGTACAGATAAATCATCCAACAACCAAAGGTTGGATTGCCATTGACCAAGTGCGGACAATCGACCGATTGCGAATAGTGAAACAGTTTGAAACACTCTCGGCTAGTGAAATTACCCAAGTAAAAAACGTCATTAAGGAAACCTTTGTTGATTAAAAACACACCTCATTCACAAGATGATTTCTGACACCCTATTACAGCAAATTGAGTTCATAAAAGAGATTGATAAACTCAAATACATCCAACGCAAAACCAAACTACTCAATAGCGACCGACCCGAAAACGACGCCGAACATAGTTGGCATTTGGCCCTAATGGCCATCGTTTTAGCTGAACACGCCAACGAGCCTATTGATGTACTGAAAGTGGTTAAAATGGTACTGATTCACGACATTGTCGAGATTGACGCGGGCGATACCTTTATTTATGATACCCAGAAAAATCATTCAAATACCGATGAAGAAAGGCTGGCCGCTCAACGGATTTTTGGAATGCTTCCCCAAACCCAAGCCGACGAATTGATTGCCATTTGGGAAGAATTTGAGGCAGGACACACCAAAGAAGCCAAATTTGCCCGTTCCATGGATCGTTTAGAGCCTCTGCTCCAAAATACCTCCAACAACGGAGGAACTTGGGCAGAATTTGACGTTCCTTACGAAAAAGTCTATCAAAAGAAATCGGTCATTAAAGAGGGTTCTAGCACCATCTGGAACTATGCCGAAAATGTACTTAATGAAAACGTTGAGAAAGGTATTCTGAAGAAAGCGTGACCTACTTCAACGAAAAAGGGCTGCGTTTCCGCAGCCCTTTTTTGTTAGTTTTTATTCTTAGTCCTACACTAAGTATTTCAAACGCACTACTTCTTTTTCGTTTAAGAAGCGCCATTTGCCACGTGGAAGGTCTTTTTTGTTTAGCCCTGCATAAACTGTTCTATCAAGCTTAATCACTTCGTAACCAAGGCTTTCAAATATACGACGAACAATGCGATTGCGGCCACTGTGAATCTCAATTCCTACCACCATCGCATCGGGAGTAACGAGGGCTAGGTCGTCGGGTTTGATGAATCCATCTTCCAACTCAAGCCCTGCTTGCACTTTCTCAAAATCTTCGGTTGTCATTGGCTTATCCAATTCCACTTGGTAAATCTTGTTGATTTCGTTCGATGGGTGCATCAGTTTTTCAGCCAATTCACCGTCGTTTGTCAACAACAACAAGCCCGTTGTGTTACGGTCCAAACGACCAACAGGATATACACGTTCATTACATGCGCCAGAAATCAACTCCATCACCGTATGGCGACCTTCTGGATCGTCGGTCGTCGTAATATAGTCTTTTGGTTTATTCACCAAAATATAGACCATTTTCTCAGGATTCAAAATACGGTTTCCGTACTTTACAATATCACCAGGGTTTACTTTGTGCCCTAGTTCATTGATTACCTTGCCATTGACCGTAATTTGCCCTGTTTCAATCAATCCATCCGCTTCGCGACGAGAACACAATCCCGCATTTGCGATGTATTTGTTAAGGCGAATCAAGTCATCTTTTGGAGCTGGCCCGTCTTTTTTTATGTATTTTTCTTCTGCTTTGCGAAGGTCATAACGAGGCGCTTCGGTATATTCCCCTACCCGACGGCGCAACCCATCTTCGGCACGGCTACGTTTTTCAGGCTTATCACCTTCCTCTGAAGCCCGCCCGCGTTTTTCAAATGGCTTGTCAAAACTACGTTCGCCGCGTTTCTCAAATGGTTTATCAAAGCTACGTTCGCCGCGTTTCTCAAATGGTTTATCAAAACTACGCTCGCCGCGTTTCTCAAATGGCTTGTCAAAGCTACGCTCGCTACGTTTTTCAAATGGTTTATCAAAACTACGTTCGCCGCGTTTTTCAAATGGCTTGTCAAAACTGCGTTCGCCGCGTTCTTCACGCTTTTCAAACGGCTTTTTGAAAGCTGGTTTGTCACCGCGTTTCTCAAATGGTTTGTCAAAACTACGTTCGCCGCGTTCTTCACGCTTTTCAAACGGCTTTTTGAAGGCTGGTTTATCGCCGCGCTTCTCAAATGGTTTGTCAAAACTGCGTTCGCCGCGTTTTTCAAATGGCTTGTCAAAGCTGCGTTCGCCACGTTCTTCACGCTTTTCAAACGGCTTTTTGAAGGCTGGTTTGTCGCCGCGCTTCTCAAATGGTTTGTCAAAACTACGTTCGCCACGTTTTTCAAATGGCTTGTCAAACGGCTTTTTGAAGGCTGGTTTGTCGCCGCGCTTTTCAAACGGTTTGTCAAAGCTGCGTTCGCGACGAGGGATTTCACTGGACTTTTTGTCGGGAGATTTTTCTAAACGAGGTCTTGAGCGTCTAGGTTCTGAAGAGTTGTCAAAACTATCTGACGATTGATTCGACTTTACGAATTTACTGTAAAACGGCGTTTTGCCAGCGCCTTTATTGTCTTTTTTCATTGGATTTGCAGTATCACTACTGTAAAAAGTGAATTATGTAACTAAAAATTTGGCGGCGGCTAACCGTCCCAAATACCCTGATAATCAGGCGAACAAAGGTACAAAAAATAAAGCCACGATGTTTTTTTTAAGAAACATATCTCAAAAAAATGATTTTGGTCGTTTAAACATCTAGCCATCCAACCTATTAACTTTTTTGTGCCGTGATACTAGATCGTGTACCACTCAAACCCCTTTGGGCTCCTTCGCGCTCGGTTGTGGAGCAGTCCAACCTGAAAAAATTTCAGAACTGGTTATTTGTTAAGAAAGGACTGTATTTCCGTGATTACCATGATCTTTGGGATTGGTCAGTGACCGACATCGAGGATTTTTGGGAATGTATCTGGTCGTTTTGCGACATCAAAACGCACAGTTTGTACTGGGATGTTGTCGTGACGGACAAAAAAGAACTGGCCAAAACCCAATGGTTTACGGGCTCGACTATCAACTATGCCGAACATATCTTTCGTCATAAAAACAGCAACAAGCCTGCTTTTTTCTACCAAACGGAAGGTGAGCCGCTGCGGGAGTTTTCGTGGCGTGATTTAGAAAAACAGGTAGCCTCGGTTGCGGCGTATTTGCGACAAGTCGGTGTTTCCAAAGGCGACCATGTCATGGGAATTTTACCCAATACCCCTCAATCGGTAGTGGCATTTTTGGCCACCCATGCTATTGGAGGTATTTGGTCGATTTTTTCCCCAGAAACGGATGCTAAAATCCTCAACGACCGTGCAAGAACGCTTTCGCCTAAGGTCGTTTTTGTTCATTCTTCGGCAACTTTTAAAAGTACCACCAAAACCGTTTGGGTAACGCCCACAGGAGAAGATGAACTTCACGCAGAAACATGGACGTCGGTTCTCAAAACGCCTTCCACCTTGTTGGAATTTACGCACGTCCCATTTGCGCACCCACTTTGGGTATCATTTCCGTCGTTTACCCCCGTTACCCACAGCACAGGAGGCACATTGCTTGAACATCTTCGGTTGTTGACCATCCATCAAAATTTCAAGCAAGGCGACCGCGTTTTATGGCACGACTCCTCCTCTTCAATTGCGTGGCAATTTTCACTGAGTACGCTGCTCACGGGTGCTATTCCTGTCTTTTATGACGCCCCCGTTCACGGATCAAAAGGGTCACTTTGGGAGAGTATCGACAAAAACAAAATCAATCATTTCGGCTGCACGGCAGCATTTCTAACCACCATAAAATCAACACCTTTACCTAGCTATAAATTTAACGCTTTACAAAGCATTACTACCTTCGACGGGCCACTATCGGCAGAAGAATTTGAATGGGTATATCAACAGGTGAAGAAAGATGTGTGGTTGGTTGCATTGAGTACCCATCCTTACCTTGGTAGTAGTTTGGTAGGAGGGTGTCCTACTTTGCCCGTATTTGCAGGTGAAGCACAATGTGTGCTATTGGGCTGTAAATCAACAAAATACCCAGAAAAAAGCCAATTGATTCGGCAAGAATGGAACAACGATTTACTGGCGCAGCCTCTTCCCTCACTGCCGTATATGAAGTAAAAAAACACTTCGTGGATTAGATTAAAAGCGACCTAATCCACGAAGTGCGTGAGATAAATCGTTAATCTACCCAGTCGGCGATGTACAAATTGGTGTCGCGAGAGCCTGGGGCGTTGTTACGATTAGAGCTAAAAATCAGCTTCTTACCATCGTACGAAAACATTGGGAAAGCGTTAAAAATACTGTTGTTGGTCACACGCTCTAGCCCCGTTCCGTCGAGATTGATAAGGTACAATTGGAAGTCGTACCCACGTTGAGAATGGTGGTTCGACGAGAAGATAATTTTATCACCTTTCGGGGTAAAATACGGCGCCCAGTTGGCTTTACCGAGTTTTGTAATTTGGCGTAGGTCCGAACCATCCACGTTGCACGTATAAATCTCCATGTCGGTCGGCGCTACTAATCCCATCGAAAGCAATTTTTTGTATTCGGCAACTTCTTCGTCTGTTTTAGGTCTTGACGAACGGAAAACAAGTTTTTTGCCATCGGGTGAGAAAAATGCCCCACCGTCGTACCCAAGTTGATTCGTGATTTGTTTCACGTTCTTTCCGTCGATATCCATGATGTACAAATCCAGGTCACCGTTGCGGGTCGAAGTGAAGACAATTTTATCGCCTTTGGGCGAAATCGTTGCTTCGGCATCATAACCTTTTTCGGTAGTCAATTGCTTCACCACTTTCCCTTTCAAATCCGACACAAAGATGTCGTAGGTATCGTACACCGCCCACAAATATTTATTGAGGTACGGTTTGATGGGTGGCGGGCAAGAATCATTGGCCAAGTGCGTACTTCCAAAAAGAATGTGTTTGCCGTCGGGCATAAAATACGAACAAGTCGTGCGGCCTTTTCCCGTACTGATAAACTGCGGACGCTCATCGGGATTTTTCAAGCCTTTGGTAACATCCAAATAAAAAATCTGGTCGCACTGCAAGCCCCATTTAGGGTTATTCGACTGAAAACTCACGTATTTACTATCAAAACTAAAATACGCTTCGGCATTATCGCCTCCAAACGTGAGTTGTTTTATGTTGGTTAAGTGCTTTTCGTCTCCCGTTTGAGCCAGTGCAACCGTAGCGAAAAGCAGTAGTGGTGTTAGCAAGTAGTTGATTCTCATATTACTTTCTGTTGATTTAGTAACCGCAAAGAACGGAATAGATGCCCTATGTTCGCAATCTTTTTTACAGCTTTTTGGGGGCAAAAAGGCATTTTTTGGTAGAATGGTGAAAATAATTGGAAAAATTTGTTTGTAATTAATCTAAATAAACTACTTTTGCGTAAGTATTTGAAACCTTAGAACATTTCCAATGACCATCGTTGAAGTTTCGACTTGCACACTTTCAAGCACTGAAGAAAAGTTTTTCCAGCCCAACGCCTTCATGGGTTGCGCTTTTGCCTGCGACCTAAAGAAATGCTGTAAAGCGTACAAGAAAAAGGGCAAACACTGCAAAAAATGCCCCAAACGCGACGATTAGCGAAGTAATACTGATTAGTTATTATACTAAAAAAGAGTGCTTCTTTGGTAAGAAAATTCCAAAGAAGCACTCTTTTTTATGGTACGTACTCTAATATATCCCCAGGCTGACAATCAAGGGCTTTGCAGATAGCTGCCAGCGTGTCAAACCGAACGCCTTTTGCCTTCCCTGTCTTCAAAATTGACAAGTTGACGTTCGTTACCCCTACTTGTTGGGCCAATTCATTGAGTGACATTTTTCGTTTGGCCATCATAACGTCCAAATTTACTACAATCGTCATTTTAGATAAATGATTCGTTCTCGGATTTAACAACAATGGCTTTTTGGACAAAATCAGTCACCAATAACATACACAATCCCAAGAAAATCGGAATGGGCTCATGTACTAAAAAGTGAGCAAAAAAAGCCCGCACTGCTACTGGCCAAACCACCGACGAAGGAATCCCACCTGTATATAACCCTTCTATGGATTGTAACTGCCTGAAAGCATATTCAAATGAGCCTAGAACAGCGATTCCAATGACCAAATAAGCTACCCAACTTAGGTAAAGAGTGGCTTTTTCGGTAAAAAACTGATGCTGTAAATACAGCTGTCGGAGGCGGAAAATACACCAACCTACGGTAAAAGAACAGGCTATTTTTCCCATTTTGAAGAGCCATACCCCTGCTCCATTCCCTCCCGCGTTCATTCCTTTGAGTGCTGGGATAAAATAAGATGCGAAGTCAATCACCACAAACGCCATGATTAACCAAAGAAGAATTTTTTGTGCTTTCATTTTTCTGTATAGTTAAAGTTTAAGCAAATGTAGTATTTACTTAAAATAAAACAATTAATATTTATTGTTTTATTTTAAATATTGAACACTTACTAACTTCTATACACTGCTTCTTGTCTGGAGACACAGATTTTACTTCTTGTGTAAAGCGTCTTCCAGTATTTTTATCAAATCTTTTCCGTCGTTTTTGCTGGGTGCTGGAGGCTGAATAGCTTGGAAAGTGTTATCTCTGCCAATAATGAAAGAAGACGGGATACAACCTGCATCATAGGTATTGGCCACGCTTTCTTTCGCTGTGATGTCATCCCGCAGATGAGTACCGCCAATTTGGTACTTAGCAATGGCTTTGCGCCAATCGCTCTCTTTCTTATCCAATGAAATGTACAGGAATACCAAATCAGCTTGATCTTTGAAGTGATTTTTTATCTTCTTTGCTGGCGTCATTTCAGCAATGCAAGGCCCGCACCAACTCGCCCAGAAATCGAGATAAACCACTTTTCCTTTGAAATCAGCCAACTGCACCGTACGCCCTGCGGTATCTCGGAGTGAAAAGGGCAAAGCAGGTTTGCCAATGGCAAAGGTTTCTTTCTCAATCAACCTTTGATTAATTTCTGTTAAAAATACGCTACTTGGGTACTTATGCTCAAAACTCTTTACCCGCTTAATTACCTCCTCACTCGCCCCTTTGTATCCAATTTCTTGCAAGAGAAAATCTGCCGTCAACATTTCTACAAAAGCGGGAGTGAACTTTGATTGATTTACCTCAAAATAAGCTTCCGTTTCACCATAAGGAATATTGGCAGTTGGGTACTTGAGCATAAATAAATAGAGCAAGTGATGTCCATAACTTTGGGCTTTTAACGAGAAATTGTTCTGAGAAGGTGAAACTTCTGTAAAATGAGCCCGATATGCCTGCGGAATAAGTGCATCTGTAGTTTCTATCTTTTTGGCCTGCGCTTCTTGGTAAAGTGCTCGAACGACAGGGCCAAAAATGTCTGATTTAATATCCGCTTGAGCCATTGTAAAAAAAGCGGTCGATACTTGTTCTTTATACGAATGAAGAATCGCAAATTTTTGTTTTTCGATGTCCACCAAATAGCGAAAAAATGCTTCTTTCGACTTGGCTAATTTAGCCTTAGCAGTGGTTTCCCACTGGAGCTTCTCGTTAGTCTCAATATAATCCTTTTTGTGATAGTTAAATTTGGGGGCAGCATTTCCCGAATAATGGACTGTTTGCCAAAAGTTTAACGCATCGAACTCCATAAAAATATCGTCACCAGGCTCTATTATGCACCATTTTAATCTACCTTCATCAGCGTTTGACGCCCCCGCATTAAAAATCAGTTTAAAATAGGCGACATCGGTAAGGGTGGTTTTAAATTCAAACTCATTGCTTTCATTTAAAACTAACTGTTCTTGAATACCTTGGTGAGCAAAAGGATAGAGTTGAAGCTCTAAAAAACGTGACACAGGATTTTTGATTTTTCCTCGAATCGAGACGTTTTGTGAAAAAGTGGCGAGGCCAAGAGTCAAACAAAAGCAGAAGAAAAGGGTACGCATGGCTGTAGTTTGAGAGAGGTTTGTAACAAAACAAATATAAAGAAAAATTATATATCAATCCATGATATTAGTCTACAAACGTTGCGTCTCTCCGAGTCTCTACAAATGTTACGTCTCTCCGAGACTTTCTATGGAATGGCTTTTTTCGTTACAAGTCTACAAATGTTGCGTCTCTCCGAGACTTTCTATGGAATGGCTTTTTTCGTTACAAGTCTACAAATGTTACGTCTCTCCGAGACTTTTTATGGAATAGCTTTTTTCGTTACAAATGTTGCGTCTCTCCGAGACTTTTATCCCTTGCTTAGTATATCATATTCATAAATTTCCCCAAACAAGTCATGGATTCTACCTTTTTATGCCCTAAACCCCTCATTTCTTTGAGAAAGTGGGCGTATTCCCTACTTTTGCGTGTTCATAAAACTATTTAGACAGATGTTACAAGCCATTCCTTTTGACCAGACGGCTGCCTACCGCAAACTCAAAACTCACCACAAGAGTATCAGCAAGAAACATTTAAAAGAATTGTTTGCCGAAGACCCTAACCGCTTCAAAAAATTCTCGTTGCGCTTGGGTGACATCGTCGTTGACTACTCTAAAAACCGCATCAATGGCCGTACGTTGGCATACTTGTGCGACCTTGCTCGCGAGTGCCAACTTTCGGACGCCATTGAAAAAATGTTTACGGGCGACAAAATCAACGCCACCGAAAATCGTGCCGTGTTGCACGTGGCTCTCCGCAACCGCTCAAATACTCCTATCGAAGTGGACGGCAAAGATGTAATGCCTGACGTCAACGAAGTATTGGACAAAATGAAAGGCTTTTCGGAGAAAGTTCGCGGCGGCGAATGGAAAGGCTTTACTGGAAAGAAAATCACTGACATTGTAAATATTGGCATCGGAGGCTCTGACCTCGGCCCAGTAATGGTCACCGAAGCCCTAAAATCGTACGGTAAAAAAGGACTTAATGTTCATTTTGTATCGAACGTGGACGGTACCCACATTGCCGAAGCAGTCGCAAAGCTCAATCCTGAGACGACTTTGTTCATGATTGCGTCAAAAACGTTTACGACCCAAGAAACGATGGCCAACGCCCATTCGGCGCGTCGTTGGTTTTTGGAAACTGCGAAAGACAGCGCCCACGTCGCCAAGCACTTCGTAGCGATTTCAACCAATCGTACCGAAGTAGAAAAATTCGGCATTGACCCTGCCAATATGTTTGGTTTTTGGGATTGGGTAGGTGGACGTTACTCATTGTGGTCGGCCATCGGCTTGTCGATTTCCTGCTACATTGGTTTCCAAAACTTCGAGCAGCTGTTAGCGGGAGCGCACGATATGGACAACCACTTCCGTTCGGCCCGTTTTGAGAAAAACGTTCCTGTCGTTTTAGCACTTTTGGGCATTTGGTACAACAATTTCTTCGGTGCTGATACCCACGCTATTTTGCCATACGACCAATACATGCACCGCTTTGCGGCCTATTTCCAGCAAGGCGACATGGAATCGAACGGGAAGTACGTAAGTCGCAACGGCGAGGCCGTTGATTACCAAACGGGTCCTATCATTTGGGGAGAACCTGGTACCAACGGACAACACGCGTTTTATCAATTGATTCACCAAGGTACCAAGCTGATTCCTGCCGATTTTATTGCACCAGCGTTGAGCCATAACCCAATCGGCGAACACCATAAAATGTTGTTATCAAACTTCTTCGCCCAAACTGAAGCGTTGATGAATGGTAAAACGTTGGACGAAGTGGTTGCAGAATTAGGCGGTAAATCGGCTGAAGAAATTGCGAAGATTGCTCCTTTCAAAGTATTCGAAGGAAACCGTCCTACCAACTCGATTTTAGTCAAAAAAATCACCCCCCGCGTTTTGGGAAGTTTGATTGCCATGTATGAGCACAAAATCTTTGTCCAGGGTGTGATTTGGAACATTTTCAGCTTCGACCAATGGGGCGTAGAATTAGGTAAGCAACTCGCCAACAAGATTTATCCAGAACTCCAAAACGACTGGCCTATCGAATCGCACGATAGCAGTACCAATGGCTTGATTAATCAATATAAGCGTTGGAGATAAAGTAGCAGAGGGCATGGTGCAGGGGGCATAGAGGAAACTTTTGCTTTCCCTATGCCCCCTGCCCTTAACCCTTCTTCCCTCATTATGCCCATCCGCATCGATTTTTTTGCCATTACCATTCTGCTCGGCGTCGTTCAGGGACTCTTACTTGGAGGACTTTTACTGACGGAGCAGCGGGCAAAATCTCTTGCCAATCGGATGATGGGCTGGAAAATGCTGGCATTTTCAGCGGCGATTTTAGAGGTATTTTTGTGTTATACCAACTACCAGTTTCAAACCCTTTGGGCTGATAATTTCGCCGAACCAACCAACTTTTTATTAGCTCTCTTACCTTACTTCTTCGTTTACGCTCGGATCCACGGGCGGCTTCCGAATCGTTACGGGTGGCACCTTGCTCCTTTTATTTTTTGGTGTATTTATTCCGTATTTTGGCAGCATCAACCCCTTGATTACAAGTACAATTCGTACCTCGACGCATGGCATCCTGACTTGCCTTTTCGTGACGTTAGCTTGTGGCATTCCGAGGATCCTTTGCACATTCGCGAACACGTCAACGACTTTACATTGGTAAGTATATTGCTGTACATTGGGTTGTCATTGCGAGAAATCATCCGTAGTTTTCGCCAAAATCAACTCAATTTTTTCACCCTAACACCTACTCCGCCCCTTACACCGCTTCGCAATCTCACGCTGTTGTCGTGCTTATTTCCATTCGTGTTTATTGGAGTAAAATTGACGTTTGAAGAAGACTTAGGCGACTATCTACTAGGGAGTTGGATAACATTTTATGTCTATGTCACGAGTTACCTTGTAGTGAGTCATTCTAGCTTATTTCAGGTAGAAAGCACTGACAGCGAACCCAAAAAGAAGTATGAAAAATCGTCATTATCGGAAGACCACGGAACGCTGATTTTGCAAAAATTACAACAGCTACTCGAAACCGAAAAGCCTTACACTGACAATGATTTTACCCTGCCTAAGCTCGCTCAACGCTTATCCGTGTCTCAGCATCATTTGTCGCAGGTACTCAACGACCGACTTCAACAAAGTTTCTTTGATTGGTTAGCTTATCATCGCGTAGAGGAAGCGAAACGCCTACTCGCCGACCCTGGGCTATCCCACCTCAAAATCGACGAAATAGCCGAGCGCGTCGGTTACAATTCTACTTCCGCTTTTCATACAGCTTTCAAACGCAATACAGGAAACACTCCCGCACAATTTCGGAATCAAGCCTAGCAAGGACGTAGATTGGGGTATAGGAGGTACTCACAAGCCTATCGTGCAGAGGGCTGATCACAACCCAACCTAAAACCTACTTCACCACAAACGACTCCATTTTCTGTAAATAAGCCAAATCCGCGTCAGCTCCGTGTCCTGGAGCATCAGGAATAATCACTTGGTAATGGTTTTGATAGGCAATACCACCCAGCACAGGATCTTGGGCGTGCTCGAAGGGTGAATCTAAATCGTAAAAAACGACATTGTGCAGCGCCGAAGCAAAATGAGCATTGGCCGAAATCCCCAACCGCGACTCCGACATACAACCTATCATACACCGAATACCCGCCCCTTCGGCAATTGCATTGATTTTTACGGCATTGCGCAAACCTCCACTCTTAGAAAGTTTGATATTGAAGTAATCGACGGCCTCTTGAGCCACCAACTTCACCGCGTCTTGGGGTGAAAACAACGACTCATCGGCGCAAATCGGTACGCGTGCGTGTTGGCGAAGCCGCGCCATGTGTGCATAGTCCCAATGCTTCACGGGCTGCTCGCAATACTCAACGTTCCAGTCAGCAATAGTATTTAATACCTTCAATGCGCTTACATAATCCCAACCTTGGTTGGCATCCGTCCGAATCGGAATTTCGTCGCCAATCGCTGTTCGTATCGCCGCAATGCGCTTAATATCGTCGGTGGCATTGGTTCCTAGTTTGACCTTAATTGCGTCGGCGCCTCGTTCTTTAATTTTAATCGCGTCGGCAGCCATGACTTCGGGCGAAGCGATGTAAATAGTTTCGTCGGTGGCAATCGGGCGGTTGCTCCCTCCCAAAAACTGGTACAACGGCATATTGGCGTACTTGGCCGCAAGGTCGTACAAAGCCATGTCAAACGCACTTTTCGCCGTAGGATTAGCCGCTAAATACCGTTCCATTGCCCCGATACAGCCCTCCAAATCCAGGGGATTTTTACCAATCAATAGTTTTGCCAAATCAAGCGAAGCCGCATACACTGTTGCCTGCGTTTCGCCCACAATCATCCAAAACGGTGCGCCTTCGCCCGTTCCGTACACGCCATCCGACGTATGAATTTTGACCAAAATATTACGAGCTTCCTCAATCGTTCCAATCGCGATAGTGACTGGCGCTTGCAGCGGAATATTAAACTTATAAACCTCAATATGGGTAATGATGGGCATTTGGGTATAACTTGTATTTTCTCAAAAGTAACAACTATAAACAGTAAACTCAAAACTCGGCGCACCATTAATCCCAGCACTCCATAATCAATAAATCGCCCGATTGGGCCGAGATTTTCACAAATCCATCGGTGGCCGATTCGTTGCTGTTGCCGTTGCGATATCCCAACACAAGCGACTCATTATGAAGATTATACTTCAAACCTTCGGTCTTAATCCCAGTCACAGTCCCAATCGGAATCAACGAAACAATCGTTTCAGCAGCATACCACTTTTCAAACGTTCCTACCAGCGGAAAAATTTTGGAATAATCATCCAGCATCACGATTTTGATTTGGTTTTTGTACCGAGCAATATTCGCCATGTTCGTAATGCTGTGGTCGGCACGGCGACCCGTCGCCCACACGATATTTACAGCAGGAAAACCTCGTTCTATCAAAAACTCTATGCCCTTTTCTAAGTCTGTATTCTCTGTATCAACGATGGTTACAATTTCCAGAGGGTATTGTCGAGCGCGAATTTCCTCAAAATCAACATTTCGGTCAAAATCACCCAAAAGTACATCCACTTTTATCCCCAAATCCAGTACCCGATGAATGGCATGGTCAAGCACCACGACAAACGGCGACCATTCGAGCAACTGCCCGAGAAGTTCGTGACTACACCCTTCGCCATTGGCAATCAGCAACGCGGGTTCTTGTTTTTCTCGGACAACGTGATGAGAAGACATGGTTAGTTTTTGGGAAAAGCATGGACGATTGAAAGCGCAAAGAAAATCACAAAATACCATTTGGTACGCTCAAACAACGATTTTTGTGAAGAAACCCACGCCAGAAGCCCTAATGTAAGCAGCAACGAAGCGGGTGCCAAGCGCCGAAAATACAGGCTTTCGAGGGAAGTATCAGTAAGATAAATACCAATCGTAAAAACTAAATAACCGATAGCTACCCGAAAAAATAAACTTTTTGTCACCTTTTTTGTCATGCTGTAAGCATCTAATTCATTCTCCTTCATCCACGTCCAAAACGCCCTCATTATCAACCCAATCATTAAAAATTGCGCAGCGGCAGTGCTGTAAATCAACCACTTTGTAGCATCGTTTATAACCGCATTTTTTAAATCCCAATCGCGCACGGCAAAGAACAGTAACTCTTCCCCCAACCCGCACAGCCCTCGCCAAAGTCTCAGGCCAAACGGTTCTTTTGGCCAAAAGCCATGCCCGCCCGTGAAAGTTTGGGTTTGGGAATAATTAAAAAGTAGATAACCCGCTACAAAAAGTAAATAATACAAAGAAGCTTTAAACTTACGCTGAAACAATAACACAAACGCCAAAAAGACGGCAGCATACCGACTCAAAAACGCCCCGATTGCCCAAAAAGCTCCTTTTTCTGAATCAATACCTTGCGTTGTAAACCCTACCAGAAAAAACAGAAAAAGAGTTTCGGACCATGTATTGGCATATACTTGCACCAGCGACGACGCTCCAAACGCCAACGAAACAAACCATGCTCTTTCTCGAAAATGACAGTATATCAACCAAAAACAGCCCGCTAAGGCCAATAAATTCACCCATTTTGACGCTATTTCCAGTGAAAACCCCGTGAGCCACGCCACTCCCGCTATCGACGCCGCGTACCCCACGGGCCAAATCGCACAAAAAGTATCCTGTCCTTCAAAAAAAATGCGGTATCCTTTGCCATAAAGTAAACTTTGAGCGGCGTGGAGATAGTGATACGAGTCGGGGGTAAGAAAATAGGAAGCATCCGCACGGAGTTTGAGTAGTACCACCGTAGCAATCAGCCACCATTGGCTCACTAATGCTGTTTTATTTCCCATTTAAAGCAAGTTAACAATGCACGCGGTTGGGAGCAACCGCTTTTTTCGGTTTTGAGAAACCGAAAACACACAAATCGTCGGTTTTGAGAAACCGACAGCACAAGTGTCGGCGGTTTCTCAAAACCGACGCCCAAGGTTTCTCAAAACCTTGTTAAAAAGCAATTAGCAAAAAATTTCTCAGGAATGGAAAATGCTATTTTCTTTCCGCTTCCACACGCTCGCGTGCTTCGGGCAAACGCCACCAAGGTAAGTACGGATACGCGTGGTGTTCAAAATGATACCCGAAAAAATAGCAGCTCAAAAACGCCCATACGTGGTTCAGTTTCTGACTACGGGCGTTGTGAGGCGGGTTTTCGTGCTCGCCACGGTGCGGCAAATACGTTCCAAAATAAAACAGCTGAAAGGTACTCAATACGGCAGGAATCATCCAAAAAGCAACCAAATTTTCCCACGGAAACCACAGTTTCAAGACATTGTATGTGACCGCCATGAGAATGATTTGAACCACCGAAATGTACTCTTTCGCAAAAGCCACAAACCACAGAAAAAAATTGGGGTGACCGTCGTGGTAATCGGGGTCGTCATGAGTAGCCGCGTGGCGATGGTGAAGGTGGTGCTTGGCCGAAAGTGTTTTGTAATTATTAAACGCAAAAAGCGACGCACACACAAATCCAATCCAATAATTAAGTCGCTTATTTTCAGGCGCTACTACCCCGTGAATCGAGTCATGCGCCGTGATAAACAAACCTGTATATAGGTGCATTTGGAGCAATATAAAAACATACACCAACGGATCAGTAAGGTGCAACGGGTAATGTAATAAAAACGCTAAGCTAACAAACCACATTGCCAGTACAACGAAGGCAATCCAAAGCCCTCGAGTACCGATGGAGGTGGGTTTGATGGTGGGTAATGCGGGCATACGTTTTAAATGGTATTTTTTGTACAACACCATGCCTAGTGCTTTTGTTTCTACTCAAACTCCTTCGGTGCTTTTCCCGTAAACTTCTTGAAGGCGCGGTTGAAAGTTGATTTAGAATTAAAACCACACTCTAACGCTATTCCTAATAAAGATAAATGCGCATTATCGGGGTTTTTAAGTTGCCGTTTTACTTCTTCTACGCGGTATTGATTCACAAAATCATTGAAGTTTTTTCCAAAATTCTGATTGATAGCCGCCGACAAAATCGACGTATTGGTTTTCAGTTTTTGGGCAACGTCGCTCAGCGATAAATCTGGCTGTAAGTACAATCGTTGTTCTTCAAATAAAGTTTCGATTTTGGGCTTCCAAGAACCATAATTGAGTGGCAATACTTCTGTAGTTTTGGCTACTTCTACCCCAACCTCCACGGGGGCTGGGGTGTACGATAAACGGGCTGGCTGAGCCTGCGAATACCCCATGATACCCACGTAACAGATGATGGCCACCGTAAACAAATTCCACCACCAATCTTGCTCAAAAGGTAAATTATTGAGCGCCATATCAGCGATTTGCCAAGCCAGTTTAAACACCTCTCCTGCAATGATTAGATAAATAAAATTTCGTAGCCAAACAAAGCTAACTGTTTCAGTATCTGAAAATTGCGTTTCCACCCAACGGCGGTATTCTCGGTACAAAAGCAGCGACTGATAAAAATAGTAAACGTAAGACCCCCAAATAGCCAAACTTTCTAGCCAACCCAGCCAGTAAGACAAGGCCGAACTATGGAAGGTTTTGACCATTTGCGGCCCTTGAACAAACACGACGATGTTGACCAAAAAATAAATGGCATACAGCAAATAATGCCACAAATGGCTCGCTTTGAAGCGAAATTCACGGTTAATCTGCGCTTTTAAGTAGAAGTAAATCGTGGGGGCAAACGCAAGGTGGAAATAGCGAGGAAATCCATCGTATTTTTCCCAAAGGATGTTGATGCCCGAAAACCCAAAGGTATAATCCTGAATTTCCATGGCTAAAAAAAACATCACTAAACCCAACAATTTGTCGGAAAGTCGCTCTTCCCGCCAGCCGCGCCAACCAAGTAAAACCGCAAAAAGCAAGGCAAAAAAATACCCAAACTGGAGGGAAGTTTGATAAATAGACATGACTCAAGGTGTTATTTCCCCAAAGAAGCTTCTACAAGTTCGGTTCTTAGGTCGGAGAGTTTGGTAGCGTCTGTATTGCTGAAAATGATAAACGTTCGGTTATCGTTGATGAGGTGTAACCACGACGTATTGCTCCCTGAAATACTCCCTTGACGGTCGGCGCATTGGATTTTTTTACCCCCAAACGTAGTATCGCTTACCCAAAAACCGTAGGCTACATACCACAATTCGGGATACGCAGTGAGCATCAATTTGACCGTCGAAGGAGCTAACAATTGGCCTTTAAAAAGAGCTTGATCAAAGGTAAGGAGGTCTTCGACGGTCGAAAACATAGCCCCCGACGCGTAGAAATTTTCAATCCAGTACGGGTCATCGTTAGCAAATTGCTGACGAGAAACATCATATAAGTAACTATTAGCCAAGCCTTTCACAATTTTAGCATTGGACAACAAGCCGCTGTTTTTCAACCCTATTTTGTCTAAAATTTTCTCTTGTAATACTTGCTCAAAAGGCTGGTGAGTAACGGCTTCAATGATTTTTCCCAACAGGATGTAATCTGCATTTTTATAGCTAAACTGAGTACCTGGTTCCGCCACAAGTTTCCCCGAACAGTATTTTCGTACGATGCTGTCCAACGGATAGTGAAGCGCGTACATCGCTTCATTGTTTTGGTCGAGGTTCTCGATTCCCGAGCTATACGTAAGCAACTGATGCAAAGTCACTTTACTCTTCGCTTCTCCTTGATAATCAAGCAAATAATCAGCTATTTTATCGGTAAGTTTGAGTTTTCCCTCTTCCACCAATTGCAAAATAAGTACCGCCGTAAAGGTCTTCGTAATCGAACAAATCCGAAACTTTGTTTGCGGCGTCATCGGAATGCTCTCTTGTCGGTTGGCTACCCCTACCCCTTTCAGGTATTCAATTTTACCTTGGTTAGCGACCAACACGACCCCGTTGAACGTGTCGTAGTGTTTTAGGATGGCATCGTAATTTTGGGAAAAAGCTGAACAAGTGATAAAAAGTAGGCTGCTAAGTAGGTATTTCATAAAGAACGGTTGTGTTGAGGGGAGTATATACGTCTTAACTATTCATAGCTGATTAAGTTTTGAAATGGTTACATTTTTCTAACTTCTCCGTTGCCCATAATACCCGAAATAGGGTCAATTTTTCCTGGGCCAAACTGCATCACGCTGTTGTTTCCCGAACCGTGCGCGGTAAGCGATATTTGGGTATTTACTTGCACATTACCATTGCCGTAGCTTTTTACTTTGGCCATTTTTGCTATCAATTTCTGGGCTTTTACTTCACCGTTGCCATTTTTTTTAATGTCCAAATCATCAATCATTCCTTGAAGAATCGCAGTGCCATTGCCTTCGTTTTCCAATCGAAAATAGCGCCCAATGATGCCTGTCACTGACAACGAACTGTTGCCTCGGTGACGAATAACCGACGCCTCGGGCATCGTTATTTTGACCTTGATGCGGGTGTCTTCGACGTAAAGTTTGTTGTTCTTATTGCCTTTCAAGCCAATCGTCAGCTCGTACTCTTTTTCTTCTCTACTTGTGTAAAGTAAAGGCTCTAAATTTTCATCAATGTCTATTTTCACCGAAAACGGTTTCCCGATTTCCACCTCTATGTTTCCGTCGAGGTCTTCAAAATTGAGTTTGTCAAAATCACGAACGCTGATTGTTTTGGTAATGACTTTTCCAGTACCGCGTAGTGGCCCACGTTGGGCTTGGGGGTAAAAACAGACAGTCGTCAAAAGGGCAATAATGATTGTTAACTTTTTCATGGCAATTATTGATTTAAAATACTGTTAGTAAACTCGTTATTGTTTTATTTTCTGAGCTATCAAATGGTCTAACCCTATTCTTCCTGACCCCATCACGATGGCGTACAACGAAATCCAAAGAAAGCCCATAGCGGGTAGCATTTCCCATACTTCTCCTCCCCATTTTTGGAAGAAAATAGCGACCAACATCGTACAAGCCACCATAAAACCTGCCAACCGTGTCCCCAAACCTAGCACCAAAAGCGCCCCACCAAAGGTTTCGGCCAATACAGCGGCCCACGCAAAAAAAGTAGGAAACAAAGCGAATACTCCACCAAATTTGGCTACATCTTCCACAAACCAATCGGGCGTAGGAAACTTGCTTCCGCCAAAATTGACCATCAAAAAATAGCAACCCACAATGCGTGGAATGGCCAATACTAAATCCGAATACCAAGTAGCGGTATAAACAGGCGTAATGATGTTAGAAAGTAATGTTTTCATGGCTGTAAGTGAGTTTTGAGTACGTGAATAATTGGAGAAATTGATGAGTGCGGTGGTTGACAATTGCTTTTTCATACAAGTAAGTGGTGATTAGTTTTTATAGCCCATTGACAACCCTGTATCGCCTTTTACTAAAAGCTCAACGGCTGCTTGGTCATTGGCTTTATTCTCGATGCGCAAGGCCGTATTTTTATCCACGCTTACCTTTACAGTTTCATTCGGCTTTACAATCACTTGCGAATGTCGCCCACCGCCGATGGGCGCTTCCCAAACTTCTACATTTGAGGCAGAAACATTTTTAAGTTTGACCGAAAACTGCCCGTGCTCATTGTTCCCTAGTACAAAACTTTCTTGGGCTTTGATGTAGGTGGTAGAACGGAGCGTGCTGCATGAGGTGCTGATAAACGCCAATGTAGTGAGTGCTAATAAGACCTTTTTCATGGTTGTGAGAGATGATTAGCCAGCCGCTTCGTTGCGATTGGTGATGCAAAGGTGTAATCTCTCAGCGCGCCCCATGCTTCAAAACATGATTTGGCACGTCTCAAATGATGATTTGAGACGTAATCCTTGAAAAAACGCCCAAAAAGCTGCTATTTCGGGGCAAAAAGAAGAAAATCATGGCAAAAAATAACCGCGGCGGCATCGTCTATTCTACCGACCCCAGCTTTCAATTCGACGATTCGGACGAAGAACAAGAAACTCCTACCCCTCAACAACAAGACCTAAAAGTATGGCTCGAACGCAAAGGGGGCGGAAAAGTAGTGACGGCCATCAAAGGATGGACGGGCAAAACGGGCGACATGGAAGCTTTGGCCAAACAACTCAAAAACCTCTGCGGCACGGGCGGCACCGCCAAAGACCGAGAGATTTTGATTCAAGGAGATTTTCGGGACAAAATCCTGACGTGGTTGTTGGCCAAAGGCTACAAAGCAAAAAAAGCAGGCGGGTAAAAAGCAAAAACCGAATCATTTTGAATCGAACTCTTATATCGGCTACGTCGTGCTGTCGTTGAAGAGGTTTAATATAACAACCCAAAAATCCATAGAGGAATCTTATTCCCAAAACCTATTTCAATATCATCGGCAGCTATGTAGGCATCCGCAATGTTGGCAATTTGTCGCTGAGTTTTGTTTGCACCTCCCACCTCGATAGTATAGCGTCTATCCAGCCGAAAATCGCCTTGCTCGGTATATTCAACACGGTGTTTAGGCTGCGTTTGGCTCAGTAAAAAACTTTCGCGTAGCGTACCTTTGTCAGGACGGGTTTCTGTGAGAGCGTATTGCAAATTAGGATGACTCAAATAGACTTTTTCGGGTTTTTGGAGACGCGTAATCCCAAAACTATCGCGATGTAATAGAGACAATATCCCTAACTCTTCCAGATAATGTAGGTAGTCAACAACAGAGCTACGAGTGGTTTGTAGCATATCGCCGAGTTTAGAAATATTTGGTTTGAAAGGAACACTTTCGGCCAGTACAACCAATAATTGCTTGAGCTTATCTACGCTAGCATAGCTAATGCCGTAGGCAGCAGGGAGGTCAAGCTCAAGGCTAAGACGGATTGTCTCAGAAAGTTTTTGGCTATATATATCTTCATTTTCAAGGAAATAGGGATAATACCCATAGGCTAAGTACTTAGACCAATAGACAAATGGTTTGAAATTTTCGGTCAACTCTACCGCTATTATAGTATGGTTATTTAATAAGTCTTCTAATGAAATAGGAGCAAAATAAGCCACTTTTTGAATTTGAAGAAACTCCCGAAAAGATAGCCCGTGCAAGGTGTACATTACTGCTCGGCGGCTGAGGTCGCCCCGACTGCGTTCGAGGTGAATGATGGAAGAACCCGTAAAAACAATCCTTAATTCGGCAAAATCGTCGTATAAATTTTTGATTTCCTGCGACCAGTTCGGGTAGCGGTGTACTTCATCAAGCATAAGCAATTCGCCACCTTTTCGGACAAAATCAGCGCCTAAATCGTACAAGCGGTGATTGCTAAAATATAAATCGTCCAAGCTGACATACAACGATTTAGTCAAGTCGAGTTTCGCTTCCTTGAGGTATTGCAGTAAGAGGGTAGTTTTTCCCACTCCCCTTGCTCCTTTAATCCCAATAAGACGATTACGCGCCCATTCAATTTCGTGGATAGCATCTCGTACAAAATCGGTACGAGTACGCTGAAGCTTGGGAAGGTATTTCGCAAACAACTGTTCCATTTCTGTATTTTCTAAAATACAAAAATAGAGAAAAAATGTATTTTTTAAAATACACTTTTGAGAGATACAACGTGCTAATTGTAAATCTCAACTACAAGAAATGGGCGGGTAACGGCTATTTGTCTTTTTTGTCGTTTAGCCCCCAAAGCTGAATCCCAAAATAAGCCAACGAGCCTCGGGGCTGTACGGCTTTGCTTGCCAACGCCCCAAAATTGCTAAATCCAATGTAGGCAGGGCCAAAGCGCACCGAAAAACCAATGGTCGGTTTGTCGTTTCCTTCCCACCAAGTGACAGGAAGCGTAAACTCAACGTCTTCTCCCTCAAAACGCGGTGTCAGTGAAAATACCTGCGTCTGGGCTAAATGAGCTGGTAAAGTACCCACGTTGGTAGGTTTTATCCACGTTGCGTTGACAAAAAACGCCTTCGCCAACTGTACATCGGCGTCTATGTTGAGCGTGCGTGGCAAAGTGGTCGTGTGAGCATAGTCCGTTGGTTTTGCCGTTCCCAAAATGGTTTCGAGCCCTTTCACCGCGTTGTTTCCTATGTCAATCAGTTGATTCTGAGTGATTGACAACTTACTCGCCGAACCACTGTACTGTTTTCCTCCCGCCGCGTACGTAAGCTTTCCCGCGTCGGTGAGCGCTACGCCAATCCGAGCAATGTAATTCGCCTGATTTTCGGCGTGCTGACGAATCCGTCCAATTTCAACCGTCGCTCCCAAATCAACAGCCGCTCCCGAACCGTAGTCTGACGAAAACAAACTACCCAAACTAAACGCCTGAACGGGTTGGGTATAGCCATATTCGTAGCTCACATTGCCCAGCTCCATCACGTATTCAGTCGCGTTGAGCGGTTTTACTTGATAATTGGCGTTTTTAATCGTCAAATACACATTCCGTGCGCCAGATAAGCGCTTTATCGTTGCTCCTACTTTTAGGCGAATCAGTCCATCTAACCGTAATGGCATTGCCGCAAATGTCAGTCCTGTTTCAAAATAGGAATGTTGATTCATCGTAAAATTGGTAAAACTCCCCGTCGAAGCCGTCGTCAGGCCATCATCGAGGCGGTATTTGTACGCGTCAAAAATCGCCGAAGGAACACCTGTTCCTTGCACAAATCCGCGCAGACGCGTTTGGAAACCTACCACGAGCCAATTGTGCCTTCCTACCCCCACGTAGCCCGACGGTGTTCGCAGTTCTGCCAGTACGTTTACATTATTTCCCTGCGTGAGCGTCCCTGTCAACTTCGATTTTCCATACATATCCGACTCTGCGTAGGCATTGCGAAACGGGTGAAAAAGAGCATCACTCCGAAAATACTTGAAATAGCGGTTGTTGACGGTGGTATTGAACGATACCAAATTGATGTGATACCGATAACGCGTACCCGCAATCGACGACGGATTGAACGTGGCGCGATTGATACCTGCATAATTGCTACTGTGCTGACCTATAAACTCTTGGGCGCGGAGCGCAGATGTGCTTATCAACGCAAAAAAGCCTGCCAAAGTCAAAATAGAGCGGAGTTGTTTCATAAGTAGGGAGGGGTATAAACCATCAAAATCTCCCCAAAATTCGTCAAAAATTTGGTAGATTAGCCATTTGTCGATGGAAAAGAGCACAGTTAAGACTCATTTCGACTTCTTTGATTAATTTTGAAAAAAATGTCCCCTATGAACAACCGAAATTTAATACGATTCGATTGGGCAATTAAGCGATTGTTGAGAAATAAAGCCGATTTTTCGGTGTTAGAAGGTTTTTTATCCGAGCTGCTTCGCGACGACATTCTAATACAAACGATTTTAGAAAGTGAAAGCAATCAACGTTATGAATCTGATAAGTTTAATCGGGTTGATATGTTGGTTAAAAATGCCAAAGGAGAATTAGTCATCATTGAAATTCAGAATCAAAACGAATACGATTATTTCCATCGAATGGCCTATGGTACTTCAAAGGTCATTACTGATTACATTTCAGTGGGAGAACCGTATAGAAATATTAAGAAAGTATATGCCATCAACATCGTCTATTTTGATTTGGGGCAAGGCGATGATTATGTTTACCACGGGAAAACCGATTTTTATGGAATTCATACCTCAGGGAAATTAAGACTTTCTGATAAACAAGTTGAGATTTTAGGCAAATCTGAGCCTTTTCAAATTTTCCCCGAGTATTATGTGTTAAAAGTGAATCAATTTAACGACGTCGCCAAAGATTCGTTGGATCAATGGATTTATTATTTCAAAAACAATGAAATCAAAGATGAATTCAACGCCAAAGGAATAGCTAAAGCCAAAGAACTTTGGCGAGTGGATAACCTTAACGAAGAAGAACTGCGCAATTATCATCATCATATTGAAAACCTACGCTACCAAGCTAGTATGGCTTGGACATTGCAAGTGGATGCTGAAGAGCGTGCGAAAAAGGCCAAAGCAATGGAAATTGCCAAAGGCATGAAACAAGAAAATTTAGATGTATCTTTAATCATGAAACTGACGGGATTAACCCAAGAAGAAATCAATCTTCTTTAGTCTAAAAAATGCGATTCCCCCTCCATGCACTTCCGAACCGAGCTGACCGTCCCCGAAAGTCCTAAAAAAATAACCCTTCAAACCCAGACCTTAACACTAGGCTCATGCTTTGCGGAAGTCATTGGTTCAAAGCTCGTTGAGAATAAAATCCCGACCCTTTCTAATCCGTTTGGAACACTGTTCAATCCTTTATCCATTACCAAACTACTGCACCACGCGCTTGATGGAACACTGCCCAGCGAACGTTTGTACGTTGAGCATCAAGGCGTTTGGTTTCACTACGACTTTCATTCGTCGCTTTGGGGGCGCACCCAAGACGAGCTTCGTAAGCGTCTTTTGGCTATTTTACAAGAAGTGAAGCAATGGTTGCTCCAGACCGATGTCCTCATCATCACCCTTGGAACAGCCTTTGTGTATCGTCACCTCGCCAGTGGTCAGTTGGTAGCTAATTGCCATAAAACACCCAATTTGGCCTTCCAGCGAGAGCTACTCCGCTCGGAGCAAATTGTAGAAGCATTTGAAAATGTATTGGCGAAGTTCCCCTCGTCTCTTCACGTCGTTTTTACGGTTAGCCCCGTACGGCACACCCGCGATACGCTGCCACTCAACGCCGTCAGTAAGTCGCTGCTTCGGATAGCCTGCCACGACCTTACCGAAAAAAACTACACATACTTTCCCGCTTACGAACTGCTACTCGACGATTTACGCGATTATCGTTTTTACAGTGCTGACTTAATTCATCCCAATGAACTGGCCGAAGATTACATTTTCGAGCAATTTTCAACCGCTTTCTTTGCTCCTGAGCTTAAAAAATTTGTATTTGAATGGCAAAAAATTCGTCACGCTCTTGCGCACCGCCCACTGTACCCCAACAGCCCAAGTCATCGTCAGTTTTTAGAGAATTTATTGCAAAAACTGCACAGAATCGCATCGACAGTCAACGTTGATGTCGAAGTTAAAAACGTACAGCAACAACTGGCTTTGTTTTAAAAAAGGCCACATTTCCTCTACACATCGCCCCCAAATGCCGTTTTTTAACAAACATACTGTGGATAAAATGGGTTTTAGTGGTATATTTGCCATAGAGCATGAAATCAGCAAGTATCACATACATACTTAAGCAAGTCGTTTGTTGGGTCTTACTCCTTCAAATGACTCACCTATGTATTGCTCCTGTGCCTCCAATAATTTTGGAAAAAACGGCCACGCTTTACCGCGATAACACCTGTCATCAACGTCCCCAAAACTTTCTCACCTTGCTTACTGTTGCGTTGGTTAATTCCATCGCAAGCCACACAGATGCCCCTTCCAGTGAAAAAGGGAGTGAAAGTTCTTTTCTTGAAGATTTCAGCATTGGCCTTATTTGGCCCCCGTTTGATGTAGAATTCTTATCCATTCAACTCACCGATGAGTTGGACGCCAATTTCGACCATTATTTAGGACTTCTTGAAACGCGAGAAATTGAACCCATTTCTCCGCCACCCAACTTCAGCTAACTTCCTTTACTAGGGCCTCATCTTGAGCGCTCTCAGGACTTGGCTTTCCAAGTCTTTCGCTCTGCGTTTTCCATTACTGTATATTTCAACACAACCATTATTTCTATGAGAGTACCATTAATCCTCACTTCGGTGATTGGGCTGTGCATTTCGGCCTGCTCAACTGCCGATTCCAACCAAACCACCACCCAAGAGAAGTATCCTGTTATTCAACCGATTACGATTGACACTGTCTATCACACAGACTATGTTTCGGACATCAACTCCGTTAAAAACGTTGAAATTCGCGCTCGGGTCAAGGGCTATATCGAAAGCATTCACGTGGACGAAGGTAAAACAGTACGAAAAGGCCAAGTGCTCTTTCGTATCAGTAATCAAGAGTATAAAGGGGATTTATTACGCGCCACGGCGGTACTAAAAAGTGCCATCGCCGAGGCCAAAACCGCTGAACTTGACCTACTAAACGTCAAGAAATTGGTGGACAAAAACGTCGTGTCCAAAACTGAATACGACATGGCCAAAGCCAAACTCGACGCCCTCAATGCCCGCATCGAGGAAGCCGAGTCGCAAGAACAAAGTGCCAAACTCAAGCTGTCATTTTCTGAAATCAAAGCGCCTTTCGACGGCATCATCAACCGTATTCCCAACAAAATCGGAAGTTTGATTGACGAAGGAACGCTTTTGACCACTATTTCCGACAACCAAGAAGTATATGCTTATTTTAACGTTTCGGAAAAAGAATACCTTGAGTTTGCGGCCAACAACAAACAACCTGATAACCGCAATCAAGTCTCATTGATTTTGGCCAACAGCGAAGAGCACCCGCACAAAGGCTACGTCGAAACCATTGAAGGTGAGTTTGATAATGCCACGGGAAGTATTGCCTTTCGTGCCCGTTTTCCTAACCCAGAGCGTATCCTCAAACATGGCTCCAGCGGTAAAGTACGGGTATTGCGTAAAGTAAAAGATGCGCTCGTCATTCCTCAAAAATCAACCTTTGAAATTCAAGATAAAATCTACGTCTATGTAGTGGACAACCAAAACAAAGTCCAAATGCGAAGTTTCGTACCCAAACTCCGAATGCCCCACTTGTATGTGTTGGAATCAGGAATTAGTCCGAACGACAAAATCATTTATGAAGGCTTGCAAGACATGCGCGTCGGCATGGTTGTAAAGCCCGAAATGAAGTCGTTCGCAAGCATTCGTTCGCAATTGACGCAGCAATAATGCCTGCTGTAAAAACCATTGTCCCACACAAATACGTATCATCATGTTTACCTTGTTTATCAATAGGCCCGTCCTATCGATTGTTATATCGCTTATCATCACGCTGCTAGGGCTGCTTGCCATGACCCAGCTCCCCGTGACCCAATACCCCGACATCGCGCCTCCTGCCGTAACCGTAACCACCAAATACACAGGGGCTAACGCCGAAGCCTGCTCGAAGGCCGTAGTAACCCCGCTCGAACGCGCCATCAACGGTGTACCTGGCATGACCTACATGACTTCCGTCTCAGGCAACGACGGTACCAGTATCATTCAAGTTTACTTTAAAGTAGGCACCGACCCTGATTTGGCCTCTGTAAACGTCCAAACGCGGGTGGCTACTGTCCTCGACGAATTGCCCGAAGAGGTTATCAAAGCGGGGGTATCGACCGAAAAAGAGGTAAACAGTATGTTGATGTATATCAACCTCTTGAGTGAAGATACCACCGCCAATGAAGAGTTTTTGTACAACTTTGCCGACATCAACGTCGTGGCAGAATTGAAGCGGGTGGACGGGGTAGGTTTTGCCAACATCATGGGGCAACGCGAGTACTCCATGCGGGTATGGCTCAAACCCGACCGCATGACAGTTTACAACGTTTCGGCTGATGACGTTATTTCCGCGCTCCGCAACCAAAACGTAGAAGCTGCCCCAGGGAAAATCGGGGAAAGCTCTGGCCGCAAATCGCAGTCTTTGCAGTACGTTCTTCGCTACACGGGGAAATTTACCGACCAAGCACAGTACGAAAATATCATCATCAAGGCCAACCCAAGTGGTGACATTTTGCGCTTGAAAGACGTGGCTGACATCGAATTTGGTTCGTTGAATTACAACGTTTTGTCCAAAGAAAACGGCCGTCCATCGGCCGCGATTTTGCTCAAGCAACGCCCTGGTTCTAACGCAAGTGCGGTAATTGCCAACATCAAAACAAAAATGACGGAGTTACAGAAGTCGTTCCCTCCAGGCATGACCTACACTGTCAGCTACGACGTGTCGCGCTTCTTGGATGCTTCTATCCACGAGGTAATCAAGACTTTGATTGAAGCCTTTATTTTGGTGGCGTTGGTAGTATTTATCTTCTTGCAAGATTTCCGCTCTACACTCATTCCTGCCTTGGCCGTACCCGTTTCGCTTATTGGTACATTTTTCTTTATGCAAATGTTCGGGTTCTCCATCAACCTCCTCACGTTGTTTGCCCTAGTATTGGCCATCGGGATTGTGGTTGACAACGCCATTGTGGTCGTCGAGGCTGTTCACGCCAAGATGGAGGAAAAAGGGCTCAATGCCAAAGAAGCCACCATCGAATCCATGAACGAAATCAGCGGCGCCATTGTGGCGATTACGCTCGTTATGACGGCCGTGTTTGTGCCCGTAGCGTTTATGGAAGGCCCATCGGGGGTATTTTATCGTCAGTTTTCGATTACGATGGCCATTTCGATTGTGATTTCGGGAATCAACGCCCTTACGCTTACGCCCGCGCTTTGCGCCATCATGCTCAAAAGCCACCACGGCCAGAAAGCCACGCTGTTGACTCGCTTTTTTGACGGATTCAACAATTGGTACAACGGCGTATCAGATCGTTATCGTTCACTGATCAACGTCATTGCCAATCGTCGAGTGGTGACGTTTGCTATGTTGGTTTTCTTTATTGCGGCTACGTGGGGTACCAACCTCGTACTTCCTTCGGGCTTCATTCCGACGGAAGACCAAGGGACAATTTATGCCAACATCACCACGCCATCGGGTGCGACTCTCGAACGTACCGAAGCGGTGGTGGACGAAATTGAAAAAGTAAGCCTAAAACTCGATGCCGTGGAGTCGATTTCGACTTTATCGGGCTTTAGTTTAATGACCGACGGTGCGGGGGCTTCGTTTGGGATGGGAATGATGAACCTCAAACCGTGGGAAAGTCGCAAAGAATCAGTCGATGACGTGATTGCGTTGTTGTCCGAAAAAACCAAACACATCAAAGACGCCGATATTCAGTTTTTCCCTCCTCCTGCCGTACCTGGTTACGGAAATGCCAGTGGGTTTGAGTTCCGTCTCCAAGACCGAACGGGAAGTGGCAACTTGCAAGCCATGGAAAAAGTAACAAAGTCGTTCATTGAAGAACTCAACAAACGCCCCGAGGTAGTCAACGCCTTTACGAGCTACGATGCGAGTTTTCCGCAGTATTTGATTCACGTTGACAACGAAAAAGCGGCCCAAAAGGGCGTTTCCATTGACAACGCCATGAACAACCTCCAATCACTGATTGGTAGTTTTTATGCGACTAACTTTATTCGTTTTGGACAAATGTACAAAGTAATGGTACAAGCCTCCCCCGAATACCGAATGCAACCCGACGACATCCTGAAACTGTACGTAAAAAATACCGAAGGGGAAATGGTGCCGTACTCAGCGTTTGTCAAAACGGAACGGGTGTATGGCCCCGAGCAGCTCACGCGCTACAACATGTTTACGGCCGCGATGATCAACGGCGACGCCGCCCCAGGTTTTAGTAGTGGCGATGCCATCAAAGCCATTCAAGAAGTAGCCGCCCAAAAACTTCCCAAAGGCTACACCTACGAATGGTCGGGCATGACCCGCGACGAAATCTTGTCGGGCGACCAAGCCATTTACATTTTTATCATCTGTCTTATTTTCGTGTATTTGTTGCTTGCGGCGCAGTACGAGAGCTTTTTACTACCGCTTCCTGTGCTTTTATCGTTGCCAACGGGAATATTTGGTGCCTTTTTCTTCTTGGCAGTTTTGGGATTACAAAACAACATTTACGCCCAAGTCGCGCTGGTGATGTTGATTGGTTTGTTGGGGAAAAATGCCATTTTGATTGTCGAGTTTGCCATTCTCAAACGGAGCGAAGGCTATACGCCACTGCAAGCGGCTATCGAGGGTGCGGCCTCACGTTTGCGACCCATTTTGATGACTTCGTTTGCCTTCATTGCGGGCTTGATTCCGCTGATGATGGCCTCGGGTGCAGGTGCCATCGGAAACCGTACCATCGGAACAGCCGCTGCGGGCGGAATGCTCTTTGGGACGGTATTTGGGGTGATTTTGATACCAGGTTTGTACGTGGTATTTGAAACCCTATCCGACCGATTGTCACGCAAAAAGAAAAAAGAAGTTGCCCACCTAACCCACGAAGTCAATGCGTAAACTCACCCATATCCTCATGTTAGGGCTGTTTGTTGGCGGCCTGTTTTTTTCGGGTTGTAAATCGCTTAAAGCGCCCGAACAATTACCTACGTTTGCCCCAACGCCCGATTCTTTCAACGGCACTGCTCACAGCAGCAATGCCGCTGAAATTCACTGGAAAAGCTACTTTTCCGACCCTAATTTGGTATCGCTCATTGATACCGCATTAGCCAACAATTTCGACATTCGCATTGCGCTTCAGCGCATCGAAACCAACAAAGCCCAAGCTGAACGCGCCAAAGGGCTTACGCTGCCTTTTGTGACGGGTGCTGGTAATATTGGACAGCGCCGTTTTGGAAAATACACCATGGACGGCATCGGAAATTATGACACTAATTTCTCCAACAATATCTCTGAAAATCAGCGCATTCCTGAGTATTTACCCGACTTTAACGTTGGGCTTCAAAGCTCTTGGGAATTGGATATTTGGGGGAAATTACGGGCTAGAAAAGAGGCGGCTTTGGCTCGGTATTTGGCCTCAGTTGAAGGGCGTAATTTTGTCATAACGAACCTAATTTCTGACATTGCCTCGTTGTATTATGAGCTGATGGCACTCGACCGCGAACTTGACTTGTTGAAAGAAACAATTACGTTGCAAGAAAACGAATTGAACATTATCAAGATTCAGAAAGACGCAGGCCGTTCCAACGAACTGGCAGTAAAGCAGTTTGAAGCACAGCTTCTCAGCACCCAAGGTCTAGAAGCAGAGATTTTGCAGCGCGTACGTGAAGCCGAAAATCGTATCAATTTTCTGTTAGGCAGGTATCCAAACCCAATCATTCGCTCCAGAAATTTGTTTATGACGGGTCTTCCGAATCAAATCAAAGCGGGGGTACCTGCGGATTTGCTCAAAAACCGTCCCGACGTAAAACAGGCAGAATTGGAACTAGCTGCGGCCAAAGCCGAGGTGTTTATTTCAAAGGCGGCGTTTTATCCGTCACTCAACATCACAGGCGCACTTGGACTTCAATCTTTTAATCCTCAGTTTTTGATTTCACCCCAATCCATTGCTTACAACATCATTGGTGGACTGGCCGTGCCACTTTTCAACAAAACCGCCCTCAAAGCCGAATTAAAAATGGCAAGAGCGGCGCAGGTAGAGGCCGTTTACAACTATCAGCGTAGCATCCTAAACGGATATTTTGAGGTCTATAACCAGCTTGTGCTCATCAATAACCTCGAAAAAATTTACGATTTCAAACGCGCTGAAGTCGATGTACTCAATACCTCCATCCAAACCGCTTCGGATTTGTTTTCCACGGGTCGCGCTTCGTATTTGGAGGTTATTTTTAACCGTAAAAGTGCCCTACAATCGCGCATCGACCTGATTGACGTGCGGAAGCGTCAGTATTTTGCCGTCATTGGTATTTATCGTTCGTTGGGAGGAGGCTGGAAATAACCCATCCAAGTCGGTTTTATTTGTTTACAAGGCTTTTTTTTTACATTTGTGGTAATCGAGTACGCATTTTTACTCGATTACCACTTTTTTAATGCACTTTTTCAGCACTCAAACCAAACCTAACTAAACTGACCTTTTTTATGTCCGAAAAAACACTATTTGGCCATCCCAAGGGCTTATTTGTACTGTTTTTCACCGAAATGTGGGAGCGTTTTTCCTACTACGGTATGCGTGCCATCCTTCTGTTATTTTTGCTCGATAAAACCTCAGGAGGAATGGGCCTCAACGAAGGTGAAGGAGGCGCTATTTACGGATTATATACCTTCTCTGTCTATCTTTTATCCTTGCCTGGCGGCTGGCTTGCCGATAACGTTTTGGGGCAACGCAAAGCCATTTGGTACGGTGGTATCGCCATTATGCTGGGTCACATTGTGCTTGCTTTTCCAGGCTCGCAGGCCGTCTTTTTTACGGGATTAGGGCTTGTGGCTATCGGAACAGGCTTGCTCAAACCCAACATCAGTTCTATCGTCAGTGAGTTATATCCTGAAGGGGGTGCTATACGTGACGCCGCCTTTTCTATCTTTTACATCGGTATCAATACGGGATCGTTTTTGGGAATTTTGATTGTAGGTTACCTTGGCCAAAAAGTAGGCTGGCATTACGGCTTTGGGGCAGCGGCGGTAGCCATGTTCTTGGGCTTGCTTGTCTATCGTTTTACGGCCCAAACCTACCTCCAAGACAAAGGCATGTTGCCCAAGGCGTTGGCCTCGGACAAGTCTTCCGAAAAAACCAATCCTATTACGTGGGGACTCCTCGCCGCGTTGGTGGTTTTCCTTCTAGTGATGCAATTCAACGGTTTGTTCCAATGGGGCAGCAAGGCAGCCGTAGCTACTTCAATGGGTGTTATTGCGGTGGCCATCGTTATCGTTTATTTCCTCAACCTTATTTTTGCGTCAGGACTTGATACCACCGAAAGAAAACGAATCGTGATTCTGTTCATTTTGTTCTGGGGTGCCGTATTGTTTTGGGCGGGTTTTGAGCAACAAGGTTCGTCGCTGCAAATTTTTGCCGACCGCTATTCAGAACTTCCTTTTGGAATGCCGTCAAGCTGGTTTCAAAACTTCAATCCTTTCTATATCCTCGTTTTTGCCCCTGTTTTGGGTGGTTTGTGGGTATTTTTGGAGAAAAAACAATTTAATCCACCTTTGTTGGTAAAATTCGCCATTGGTTTATTTTTACTTGGATTGGGCTATTATATCATGGTCGTAGGTGCCCAAATTGCCCTTACTGGCGTAAAAGCTTCGGCTCTGTTTCTGACCTTTACGTATTTATTCCATACCCTCGGTGAATTGTGCTTGAGCCCCGTTGGTTTAAGTGCTTATACCAAACTTGCGCCTAAAAAATACTTGAGCCAATTGATGGGTATTTGGTTTGTGGCGGCGGCTTTGGGCAACCTTTTTGCAGGTTTGTTTGCAGGAGGTTTCGACGAAGAGAACGTTCAGCAAATGCCCCAAATGTTTATGAGCATCGTTTGGTTTTGCTTGGCCGTTGGCGGAGTAATCTTTATTCTTCAACGCCCGCTCAAAGATTGGATGGGTGGAATTAAGTAATAAATCATGACCAAAAAAGAGCTACGCCGTGTGTTTAAACAACAACGAGTGGCCTTGTCCCCTACCGAAACAGCCGCGCAAAGTCAAGCCATTGCGCGGCTGTTTTTTGCTTCTTTCCCTGTGGCCGACTTCCAAGCCATTCACTGCTTCTTGCCCATCCATCGCCAAAACGAAGTGGATACCTTCCCCATCATTGATACCCTTCAACAAGAATTTCACCGTACCAGCATCGTCGTTCCACGTAGCCTTCCCGAAACGGGTGAAATGGAGCATTATCTGTGGACACCCGACCTCGAACTTCTCTCAAATCAGTGGGGAATATTAGAGCCAAATCCTTCAACTTCCCTCCATTTTCCAGTGTCAAAGATAGATTTGGTGATTATTCCACTTTTAGCTTTTGATCACCAAGGCAATCGGGTTGGCTATGGAAAAGGGTTTTATGATCGTTTTTTGGCACAGTGCCGCTCTAATGTCCTCAAAGTTGGCGTGTCGTTTTTTGACCCAATACCAACTATTACCGATGCCGACGCCTTTGATGTTCGTTTAGATTACTGCATCACTCCTACCAATGTATGGCGATTTTTATCCACTCCTTCGGTTTCAACAGACAGGCTTTGAACAACTTGCGGCTCGGCAACTGTTTGGTTTTGAGAAACCAAACTCACGGTATGGGAAACCAAACACACTATAACCAAGCAAACAATAGCGTAAGCCAAATTCGTTTTGTTTTTTTGGCATTAGCTTTCCTTTCGTTGCCTTTTTCCAATGTTGCCCAAACCCTCACGGGAAATATCATTGACGACGCAACCAATCAGCCCCTGCCTTTTGTAAATGTTTTTATCAGCAACACCACCAAGGGTACACAAACTGATGTAAAAGGAAATTTTACGCTGCGGGTCCAGACTTCGGGCTACGTCAAAGTGGTGGCGTCGATGGTGGGGTTTAAATCGTTTGAACAAGAAGTTGTTTTACGTCCCGACGAAACCCGCCGTTTTTCGATTCGACTCCAGCCTGACACTCGTTTTTTGGCGGAAGTCAAGGTGGCTGGCAAACGCGACAAACAATGGAAGCGGTTGTACAAAGACTTTCAACGTGAGTTTTTGGGACGTACCAAAAACGCCCGAAACTGCGAAATCAAAGACCCATATTTCATTGACCTGAGTCGAAAAAAACAAGTGCTTCATGCCACTTCATCACGCCCTTTTGAGATACACAACAAGTCGCTTGGCTACGATATTGAATACCAATTAGAACAGTTTAATTCCACTACGACTAGCTACGAATTTAGCGGCAAGTTGTTGTATCGGGAAATGACGGCCAAAAATAAAGGCCAACAAAAAGAGTGGGAATTGGCCCGAAATGACGCGTATCGGGGCTCTATTTACCATTTTTTAAGGGCAGTAGCGCACAAAAAAAGTCAGTCGGAAGGCTTTCGGGTTTATCTGGATACGGACACCACAACGCAGCAAATTTCCCGAAATCGGTATTTTAGGAACAACCGCCTCCTTGAAATTAACCCCGATACGTTGGCTTATACCGATGTGGCTCTGCAACGCGTGATTTTGCCCAACCGTAAGTACGAAATCCATTATCTCCATCGCCGCGACCCCCAAAGTTGGTATTTCGACCTCAACCGTGAAGTCACTTGGCTGACCATCAAAGGGGCAGCTTTTGCCTTTTCGTACGATGGTATTCCTGAAAATTCGTACCAAATTGCCACAAGCGGTAGCATGAGTAAAAAGCGCATTGCAGATTTACTTCCCAACGACTATCAGCCCAACGACAGCCTTTCGTCAGCCCCGCTGGAGCAAGCTGGGCTTATTCCGCATTTTCAGAAACAGGAAAAATTTTTGCTTCAACTCTCTCAATCGCACTTTGCACTGGGCGACACACTTCGCTATCAAGTAGAAGTTATTGATGCTACTTCCCACCAATTTGTCCCCCAAACCATTGTCTATCTTGCCATTCGTAACGAAAATAAAGTAGTTTGGCAACAACCTTTATGGATAGAAAACGGGCGACTTTCGGGACATTGGGTGGTTCCTGATTCATTGCAGGGAGGTACTTACCAACTGATTGCGTACAACAACTGGGCAAGGCATTTTGACGAGCGTTTTTGGGGACGAACATCTTTTCAAGTCATCGATGCTTCTGTTCTATCTGCACAAAACGATTCGACCAACGTGGCATTTTTTCCTGAAAGCGGGCATTTGATAGCAGAACTGCCCAATCGAGTTGGGGTTCGTAGTTTTACCAAATCGGGCGCTCCTGTCGCGGTTGATGGTTGGGTACTCAACGCCACCAACGATACCCTGATGGCATTTAAAACCAATGCAGAGGGGTACGGAAATTTCTTTATCATGCCTCCCTCTACCCAGCCCCTTCGCGCTAAATTAAGCAATGGAAACGACGTCATTCTCCCCATTATTCGACCCAAAGGCTACGTCATCAACGTTGATGTACTGCGCGATACAGCAACTGTTATCATTAAAATTTATAACAACCTTTCAGCCCAAGAATGGAAACCGATGCGCCTGCTAATTCACTTACGCGGGCAAATTGTCTATGAGGCCATCGCTACCCCCAAGGGAAATCTAACTACCGCCCGCATTGCCAAAGAAGATTTGGAAGGAACAGGCGTTATGCAAGTCACCCTGCTCGACGCGCTCAATAATCCGATTGCCAGTCGCGCTTTTTATCATTCGTCCGGCGACGACGATGATGTCTCTTTTCATTCTCAGCTTTTTGAAAGTGAATTAAGTGCTTGTTGTTTCACCACCACCACCAACCTTGCCCGAACATTAGACGCGCTCTTACTCACGCATGACGTTCGTCCCTACAGTTCGTCGGATGCAACGGTGCTTGAATACGAATCTGGACTCACAGTACGGGGAATGGTTAAACAACCCAACGGACGTCCTGTAGCTAACAGTCCTGTGATTGGCCTTATCCAATCAGACTCAACCGCCCTGCATTTTCAAGCCTCAACTGACGTCGAAGGGAATTTTGCCTCGACTCCGATGTTGTTTTTTGGAGAAACTAACATTACAATTCAAACGCAAAATGATAAAATCAAAAACGCATCCATTGCACTTGATACCAGATGGACGCCAATTATTCCTCAATGGTTTTGGCATCCCGTCCAGCACCTGAGTTCGTCGAAAAGAGATAGTTTAGCCCAAGTTTCAAGGCAACGCCATGCCGTTTCTACCACAACACAAACTTCTAAAGTTTCAAAAGACTTCCGACGCCCCTACCTCAAGGCCGATAGTACCTTGGTCATCGACAAATCAGACCATGCTTTTCCACTTTTGCGCTTGTTGGGTGAATTTCACGGCCAAATCAAGCCCAAAACCGACGGAGTCTATTGGATAGAGCAAGGGGAAAAAGTGTCAACCCGAAAAGCTTTTTTGAGCATCGACGGGCTGCCTACCTCATGGGAATCATTGCAAGCGCTTTCTGGGCAAGAAATTGACGCCATCGACATCATCAGGCATTTTCAAGCCTCCAACGAGCCCGCTACCCAAGGAATGCTCAACGTCGTTCTGAAGCCTAATAGTCAGTTTTGGACAGAACAAAATTTGAAACGTTTTAACGTCAATGGATTAATAAAATGACAAAAAAGCTCGTCAACTTTTAACTTTTTTGTAAAAAATCCATTATTTTCTTGACTTACTTCTGAGAAAGACCTTATTTTGCACCCACATTTTGAATCGTCACTGTGAACACAAAGAAATCTAAATAGACACGCGGAGCCTGATGGGATATTGACCCCAGCATGCCAGCGTGTTTGTCCAGATTCTTAACCTTCATGGTGACGATTTTTTTATGTACATCCGTTAATTTTTAATAACTCAAACAAGAGCAAACCAATGAAAATCGCAGTAGTAGGCGCTACCGGTTTGGTAGGCAGCGAAATCCTCAAAGTACTCGAAGAGCGTAACTTCCCAATCACTGAGTTGATTCCAGTAGCATCAGAAAGATCAGTAGGTAAACAGGTCACGTTCAAGGGTAAACAGTACACCATTGTTAGCTTTGAAGATGCAATTGCAGCAAAGCCAGCTATCGCTATTTTTTCAGCAGGTGGTGGAACGTCTTTGTCGCTTGCTCCTAAATTTGCTGAAGCAGGTATCACAGTCGTTGACAACTCATCGGCATGGCGGATGGATCCTACCAAAAAATTGGTAGTACCCGAAATCAACGCCTTCACGTTGACCAAAGAAGATAAAATTATTGCCAACCCCAACTGTTCTACCATTCAGATGGTAGTGGTTTTGAATCCGTTACACAAGCGTTATGGTATCAAACGCGTGGTGGTTTCTACCTATCAATCGGTTACGGGTACGGGTAAAGCAGCCGTTGACCAACTTTTTGCTGAACGTGCTGGAAATCAAGACGCACCAAAGGTTTACCCTCATCCTATCGACCTTAACGTATTGCCGCACATCGACGTTTTCTTGGATAACGGTTATACCAAAGAAGAAATGAAGATGACCAATGAAACCAAGAAAATCATGATGGATGACAACATCGCCGTTACTGCTACGACGGTGCGTATCCCGACGATTGGTGGTCACTCAGAGGCGGTTAATATTGAGTTTGAAAATGAGTTTGACCTCAAAGATATTTACGAAATCTTGGGTCAAGCCGAAGGCGTGGTAATCCAAGACGACCCACAAAATAAAGTATATCCAATGCCTTTGACGGCACACGGCAAGGATGAGACGTTTGTAGGACGTATTCGCCGCGACGAATCACAACCTAAAACCCTCAATCTTTGGATTGTGGCCGACAACCTCCGCAAAGGAGCCGCGACCAACGCTGTTCAGATTGCCGAGTATTTGGTAAAAAACGAATTGGTATAAGGTTAAACAGCAGTCTGACTATCGTCTGACCGCAACTGATAAAGGTCAGACGATAGTCAGACCGGCAAAAGCGCCAGTCGAGTTACATCGATTGGCGCTTTTTTTGTGAATTGTTGCGTTGTTTCCAATACCTTTCCGAACTTTGCGTTATTATTGAATCTGTGATAACTCACTGTTTTTTTCTCATTTTCACAAATTACCTTTTTGACTTTCAACGTCCTAAAGACAAAGGATTGAACTAATGGTAAAACGAATCGCATTACTTTTATTTAGTTGTTTTATAGCATTTTGCTCATTTTCAAAGACAAATAACCCAACTGACACGCTGCGCAAAGCGCCTGTTTGGGTAGCAAAAAAGGGACCAATCCGCCCAACCCGTACCCTTAAAAACGATATTTTACATACCCAACTCGACTTGCGCTTCGATTGGCTTCGTCAGCACGCGCTTGGGAGTGCGGTCATTACATTTAAACCTTTTTTTTACCCCCAAAATACCCTTGAATTAGATGCCAAAGGCTTTGACATCAAAGGTATTTTCCAGCTAGATACCCTCAAGAAGTACGATTCGCTTCAGAAAAAGTACATCTACGAATACCTCAACGACCCGCTCGAATATACCTACGACAAGCGATTATTGACCATCAAACTCCGTCGTAAGTACTCGCGTTTTGACACACTTCACGTACTCATCGACTACGTTGCCAAACCCAATGAGCTTCCTGCGGGAATTGTGGGCACAAAGGGCGACAAAGGGCTTTATTTTATCAATGCCGACGGATTGGATGAAGGCAAACCTCAGCAGATTTGGACGCAGGGAGAAACCGAATATAATTCTTGCTGGATGCCAACGGTCGATAGTCCCAACGAAAAGATGACCCAAGACATTCGGCTGACGGTCGAAAAACGCTTTAAAACGCTTTCCAACGGTAAACTTATTGACTCTCGCCTCAATCCTGATAGTACCCGCACCGACCGCTGGGTACAGAAACTCCCACACGCACCTTACCTCGCGGCCTTTGTCGTGGGCGATTTTGCGGTGGTAAAAGATACCATCCGCAATGGCCTCGAACTGAGCTATTACGTAGAACCCGAGTATGGGCCACACGCCAAAGCGATTTTTGGTCGTACCCGCGAAATGATTGATTTCTTTGAAAGTAAGTTTGGCGTTGAATTTCAGTGGGATAAATACGCCCAAATCGCCGTTCGCGACTTTGTGGCGGGTGCGATGGAAAACACCTCCATGACCGTCCATGCCGAAAACGTGCAAAGCGATAGTCGTGCTTTGCTCGACGGAAATTCCGACGACGTCATCGCGCACGAACTGATGCACCATTGGTTTGGAAATTTGGTCACTTGTGAATCTTGGGTACATTTGCCACTCAATGAGGCATTTGCCAACTACTCTGAATACCTCTGGAACGAGCATAAACTCGGCACCGAACAAGCTGATTTTTGGGCACAAGGCTCTTTGCAGCAATATTTGGGCGAGTCGGAGCAAAAACAAGAACCCCTCATTCGGTACAATTACACCGACATGGAAGACATGTTCGACAACCATTCGTACGCCAAAGGAGGATTGGTACTGCACATGCTTCGCAAATACATTGGCGACGAAGCTTTTTTTGCCGCCACGCGCAATTACCTGATTCGCTACGGATTTGGAACCGCCGAAGTGAACGATTTACGGGAATCATTTGAAGAAGTAACGGGTGAAGACTTAAACTGGTTTTTCAATCAGTGGTTCTTATCACCAGGCCATCCAACGTTGAAAGTAGAAAAATCGTACGACGCCGACAAAGTGACGCTCAAAATCAGTCAGTTACAGGACTCGCTCTATACCCCGATTCACCGTTTACCCCTCAAGGTGGATATCTGGGTAAATGGGCAAAAAGAAACCCACGACATTGTTGTCAACAAAGCAAAACAAACGTTTGAAATTCCAGTAAAACAGCGCCCTGATTTGGTGGATTTTGACGCCGAGCGGCAACTACTGGGCGAGATTAATTACGAAAAATCAAAGCCTGAATTAATCTTTCAGTACCAGCATTGCGATAAATACCTCGCTCGCTATGAGGCCATTACGGGCTTAGAAAACCAACTCGCCGACTCCACCGTGCGCCAACTCATGATGAAAGCCATGAGTGATAAGTTTTGGAAAATCAGACAATTAGCCGTTTCCAACTTCTCCGAATACGATGGTTTGCAGTTTAATGAAGTTGAGCGACTTGTTCAGAGTAAAGCCCGCGTAGATGCCCACCCCCGTGTACGCATGGAGGCTATCATTACGCTGGGTTCATTTGGGGACAACTCCAACGACCCGCTTTTCCGCGAAGCGCTCAACGACAGCTCGTATCAAGTGGTGTCGGCAGCACTCGATGCCTACCTCATCGGCAAGCCCGACGACGCGGTTGACGTAGCCAAACGCTTTGAAAACGCCCCCAACAGCGAAATCGTGACGGCCGTGGCCAATTACTACGCAGGCTTGGCTAAACCAGAGCAGTACGACTGGTTTATCACGAAAATGAAGCGTTTAAAATCGGCGGAGATATACAATTTTTTGCAAGTGTTTGGAAAATACCTCATCAAATCTGACGGCCCAGTGCAGCGAAAAGCCCTTCCAATGCTCGAAACCATGGCCCGCAATGACCCTGCTTATTTTGTGCGGTTTGGGGCGTATCAAGTACTGGGACTCCTGACTGACATTGAAGGCGTAAAAGCCATGCGAAAAGACATTCGGAATACCGAACGCGACCCTAAATTGAAGGATATGTACGGGCAGTTTGGGGAATTTTAAGTTTTTCACGCAAAGTATCCACAAACGCATTGCAAACAAAGTAGCCTCGCTGAGGCTACTTTGTTTGCAATGCATTCAACCTGTTACTAAAGGACTTTTAGCTCCACTCGACGATTTTTCACTTTATTGTCTTCCACGTCGTTTGACACCGCAGGCGCAGTTGCACCCTTCCATTCTACCACCAATTGACTCGCCGAAACGCCCTTTTGTTCCAAATAGCTTGCAACTACTTTGGCGCGGTACTCCGACAAAATGAGATTTTTATCAGATTCCCCCACGTTATCGGTATGGCCTGTGATTCGGAGTTTGGTCTGTGGTCGAGCAAGTAAGGCTTTACTTATCGCATCCAAACTCGTTTTCACCTCTTCACTCAACTCATACGTGCTCTGTGAAAAGTACAAAACTTGGTCAGTTAATACCATCGCTGGCGGCAAAAGTGGCTCTTCTGGCTGGGGGATAACTTCGATAAAATTAAGCCCATCCTTCATCTCAAACTGCTTGAAAAATAGCTTCTTACCTTCTGGCGTTGTTGATTTGTATTCGTAAGTACCTTTGGGTAGCTGGGTAGTATTCCAAGACCAATGTTTGCCTTTATTATATGTTTTACGATAGTCAAGATTCGTAAAAGTCCTAGAATTATTTGTCGTAATTGAATGATTGACATCCATTTCATCAGGAAATTGAAAAGACACCAACAATAATTGTGAAAGGGTCTCAAAAACTTGAAGCGAGTCTTTAGGCACCATTTCTGGCGTCACTGGAAATGTAGCATGACTCGAAATTTTTCCGATAAATGTAACAGGAAGTGTCTGGGATTGGTATCCTTCTGATTCAAACATCAGAAATTGGGTAGAGTCTGGTACTACAATCTCATACACTCCGTTGGCATTGGTCTCGTACGTCATCTTTTTCCCCGACTTAAACACCGCTCGAATGGTGCTTTTCTTGAGAAAATCTTTCGAGGTATTGTCGCGAAAACTTCCGACAATGCGCACCGAGTGGTTTTCCACTTGGGCAACTTCCTGAGTACCTCCACTAGCGTAAAGGCTACAAACCAAACTTAGCAAATAAGTAATCATCGTTCTTGTAGTTTAAATATTCATTTATATGCAAGAAAGCTATATAATTTCACAATTTAACTACAATACCCGTTTTTTTACAAAAAAATGCGAGAGTGAATCCCACGTTGCTGCAAGTGAAATTAGGCTCTCAAATCTGACTCCCAAGGTTTCTCAAAACCTTGTTTCATTCGGTTGAGAGTAACCTCAAAGGTTGGTTAGAAGTAACCAACCACACGTGAAGGCAGATTCTCAAATCTGACTCCCAAGGTTTCTCAAAACCTTGTTTCATTCGGTTGGGAGCAACCTCAGCGGTTGGTTAGAAGTAACCAACCGCACGTGAAGGCAGATTCTCAAATCTGACTCACAAGGTTTCTCAAAACCTTAAAACATTCAGTTGAGAGCAACCTCAGCCGTTGGTTAGAAGTAACCAAACGCACGTGAAGGCAGATTCTCAAATCTGACTCACAAGGTTTCTCAAAACCTTGAAACATTCGGTTGGGAGTAACCTCAACGGTTGGTTAGAAGTAACCAACCGCACGTTAGAGCCTTATTTGTTCGGATACTAAGTAGTCAGAAGTTGTTACGCTGCTTGCATCCGTCGTTTGCCTATATTGTATTGTTTTTCAGAGTTTATCTAAAAAACAATAGACAAACTGCTCATTTTAAGCAAAGTATGACAATTACTTGGAAGTTAGTGAGAACTTTTCTACCTTTCAAACGAAGACGTAATAGTTGCGTCTATTTATAAGTTACCACCAATGCTAAAAAAACAGACTATACAGCTAGAAAATGACTCAAAACGAACTCAACATACAGGCCATATCAACCAAGCAGGCAGACTTTTATGCTTACCATATTTTTCTGTTTGGACAGTTGACAGAAAAGAGAGAAAAAGCCAGCCATTCTTATTTTTTAAAATCTCTTTTAGCTAGCCAAATAAACGATACATTTTGTTTTACAAACACACAAGCTGACCCTTAAAATACTAAAAGAGACGTTTTTTTCCTACGCACAAAAACAATTTTATATTTATCACTTTTTATTGGCTATTTCCAATACTTACAAACGAACAGTTGAAGGTAATTTAAATAGGAGTATACTATGGAGTTAATAGAAATACTGAACATTGAAAATATCGACCCTAGCAAACTTGAAAAAGGTTTAAAATATATTGGCCTTAATTTAGAGAGATTTAAAAGTGTTCAGAAGGAGCAAAATCCTAACCTTTTTGAACTTTTTAGGATTGCTATGGATATTCAACCCACTTCGACCAAGTTGATAAAGATGGAGGTGCGATCAAAACTTGAAAAGATACTAAAGGGCCAAAAAACAGGTATTGCTAAAAATACTCCTACAAAAACTGAAATAAAAGGGGATAATGCACTTTCAAAAAATCACAAAAAAAACAATCACCAAAATTCAAGCGTCAACCGACTGCCACAATTAGATTCAATAAATAAAAAACTTGGCAAAGTCAAATTTTTTGATTCCATAAAAGGATTTGGGTATGTGAATAGTTTCACGGATAACAAAGATTGTTTTATCCATGTATCAAAGCTTATTACTCCAAATATTGACGAGGATGATATTGTTATTTTTGAAACAATTCCATCAAGAAAAAAGCCAGGTGAATTAGATGCTATTAAGGTGTCTAATAAAATTCCTGCTTTCATTTTCAATAAAGAATCTTCATCAAAATCATTCGCCTACCCACTATTAGAAAATCAATTAAAAAATGAGATTCCATTAGCAGAGAAATATGAAACTGGATTTAATATGGTCACTGCTCATTATTGGGCATCAAGCTGGAAGACTTCGCTTTTACCTTCAGAAATAATTCCCAAAGCAATTTCTATTTTATTTGGCAAGTCTATTATTGCAAATTTTTTACCTAACCTTAATGAATTTAAAGGTACAATTGAATGGCTAACCTCATTGTTACATACTGAACTTTCAGAAGTCGAAATAAACTCAATATGCGGCAACGTAATTACTAATTTAGAGAGGAAGTTAATTTCTGAAATAAATAAGGAAATACAGGAAATAAAAAATATTTCATTCTTCAACATATACTTAGAAGAAAAGAAGAAAACACTAAATAAAATCAGCTTTGTTTTATGGTCAATGGGGGAAATTCAAAAATTGCCCAATCCCTCTAAGCAAGAAGAAGTTGACATTTGGCGATTTGAAGTATTACCATCATTAGATTGGAAAACATTACAACAGGTATTAACAAGACTTCTTTCTGAACAAGGCCCAACAAAACAAGTTGAAGAATCATATAAGTATTTAATAGGCCAAGGCTGGGAGATTAACAGTAAAAAAGAACTGCAAGCTGCTACTATATTTCTTAAAGCATTTAAAACTGCTTTCCCTTCCATCCCATTAGGGGAAACTAATTATAGATGCAATGCCAATCAATTTTATATAGAACTATATAATTCAGGTCTAATAAAAGAGCTTTCGGAAGCTCGTACAAAGCAATATATAGAAGAGTTAAAGACTGATAATGAAAAAGCTGGCTTCATAGAAAAGCTGCCACAAGATAAAATTCTATCTTATTATTTTTCTTTTCCATCCCTGTCCAATTATCAAGAAAAGTACATTGCTGGCATAATTGAAAGTGAATTTTCAAAAATTGACTTTTTATGTTTCGACTTAGAATCAGATGGTGAGAAAATAAATGAGTTTACCTGGAAAAGCAGATTAGACGTAAAAAGGGAATCGGATTTTAAAAAGCTGGAAGATGGTATTGAAGAACTGGTAACTCTTATAAATGCAAACTCTTTAATTATTGGTCATAACATTAAAGAGTTTGACTTATCTGTATTATCAAATTATGGAGCTTCGCCATCTTCTGATTTTATTTGGGATACTCTAGATGTTGAAATGCTACTCAACCAAAAGCGATTTAGTTATGGACTTAAAACAGAACATAATGCAACATCGGATACGGAGCTCACTTACCGTTTATTCAAGAATCAATTATCAAGAATATTAGTTTCGCAAAGTAATTTAGATGCAGTTAGAGAATTATTACCTTTAAAAGCAATCGAAGTAATTAATCAAATTAGTAGTAATTCAAATTGGGGCTTGTTGAATTATGAATATTTTGTAAAACAGTCCAATGAGTTTTTTCGTCCTAATCCCACAAACCAGAATATTTCTAAACAAACATTTAATCAACTAACAGAAAAATTAAATGTAGAGGGGAACAAGGTTATAATTGCTCCTGAATTTCTTTGGAATACTTTATCCCATCAATTTGATCTGACATTTTATTCGGATAATAAGGCTTTAGGCTTTTGCTTAAATAAAGAAAAAATAGAAACGTCTCTTGGTGATGACAAGTTGCTAAAAACTATTCTTACTCGATTTGTGGATTCATGCATTTTAAAAGGGAAACATCCTTATTTTCAGCACCTTCCAATAGCCATACGTTTAAAGTTAACCAGTGAGCAATCAACGTTAATATGCGACAACACTGATGTTGACTTTGGGAATATTAATCACAAGCCAATCTGCATTAAGCCAACTGATATAGAAATCCTAAAACAGCATGGTAATCAAGTTTCAGATTTAAAAGTAATTGTAGTTGGGAATGAATTATACAATCTAACAAGTAAATCACAATTAGGCCAAGATCTGGATTTTGCTACAATTTTCGACCGATTAAAAAATGAACCTATATGGCTGCAAATGTCTGGCGGTAAAAGTTTCATTAGTCTTGAACAAAGTCATTGCAGGCAATTGGGTATTTTAGAATTTCCTGAATTTGTTCAAAATATTTGGTTAGAAAAAATTGGTAAGGGCAAATTCAAAGTATGGTGTAATCTCAACTTCGAGGCATATATAAATGACTTGCCTATTAGTAAGACCTACTATATTGATTGGATAGATGAAAGCTTTACAAAAACAAATTCCTTCATTATAAGGCCAGATGCAAGGAGGTCTGGTTATATAGCTGAACAAAAAAGGGTTAACCCTGAATCCTTGTATAGGAAAATATATTGGGTTTATCAATTCAAATTATTTGAGGGTATTGGCAATACAAATAATCCCAAAGTTCTAATTATAAACGATGAATTGGAAACTGAAAAGTTGTCAGCTTATGCAAGGCGTAAAGGGTATTTTATTCCTGATACAAAGGCCTCATTGGCAAGGCAGGTAGAATTACTGCATTCACATAGATCACCTAACAAACTTTTAATAGCTTCTTTTCTAACCTTAGACAAAATAATTTCAAGCAATTATATTGGCCCATTAGATTTTATATGGGATAGTTTTTTGCTACAGGAGAAAGTACAAATGTTGAAGGGAAAGATTACTAAGGGGGATATTGAAACTACTGAAAACTCAAATTACATCCCATCATTAAAGGGAGATTTAGGGAATAAAGGAGATTTTGATACATACAAGTTATTTAAACTTCACAAGCCTCTAGTTGATTATTATTATAAAATGATAATTGATAATAACAAAGAATCTAGCTTATTCTTATGTGACACTAGATTAGCAGATTTTGTTGGCATTGAACAGAGTTTAGAATTAAAAGCAAAGCATGCAATACTTTGGAATAGAATTGAAGATTACGAAACTGATTACAAGGAAGCCTCTGTTTTTTTTCCATCAGATTTGTTATTGGATAACAATTTTAATGTTGTAGAAGCTAAACAGATTTTAAGACAATTATTCTTACCTAAAAAGGACAATGGTGATTTTTTTGAATGGTACGACTATCAAAATAAATGTCTTGATGAAATTTTACCGGCTAAAAAAGATTTATTAATTTCTTTACCAACAGGTGCTGGAAAATCTGTCTTGTTTCAAGCACCAGCACTGTTTCGTTCTTCATTTACCAATAAACTAAATATTGTTATATCACCTCTTAGAGCATTAATGCACGACCAAGTCGAAATATTGCATGAAATGGGTCTATATAGTAATGTTGACTATTTAAGCGGAGACAAATCCCAAGAAGAAATAAAAGATATTTACAGAAGAATTGTTGGTGGTGAAATCACTCTTCTGTACATAACACCAGAACGATTTAGATCACGTTCTTTTGAAAATTGCCTACTTACAAGATTGGACGCAGATAGTGGATTAGAGTATGTTGTATTCGATGAGGCACACTGTATTTCGCAATGGGGTCAGGAGTTTCGTCCTGATTATTTGAATGCAGGCAAAAAAGTTGCAGGGTATTCCGGAGTCTATCAAATGCGAAAGCTGCTATTTTCTGCAACAATTTCAGAACAGGTTTTTGAAGAAATAAGTATTCTCATGCCTGGAATAGTGACAGTAGATGGAACAGAGAAAAGCTACAATCCGGTAAGAGACCACATCAAAATGGATTTCAAACATAATGTGGTTGAAGATGATAGGCTCCTTGAAGTGGCGAATTACTTAAAAACTGGCAAATTCAATCCAAAATTAAGCCGGGCAATCATTTTTGTAAAGAGCAGAAAAAAAGTTGAAGAATGCTCTTTAATAATGTCAGACAGTTTAAAAGATGTATTTGGAGTTGACTGTAGCTTTGCAGAAAAGGTAGGTGCATTTCATGCAGGAATGGACGCAGAAGATAGAAAGGACACCTATGAAAAATTTAAAACTGGTGAGATCGTAATTTTATTTGCAACAAAGGCATTTGGTATGGGAATGGATATACCCAATATTCATTTTGTAACCCATTATTCACCCCCCAGCACGTTTGAGGATTTTCTTCAGGAAGTTGGAAGGGCAGGTAGAAATGAGAAACAACGATTGGAAGCAGGTTTTAATAATAGTGAAAATCCGATTAAGTACATTGTAAACTAAGTTTGTGTAAATTTTTTGTTATCCTCGTTTAAGGATTTATATTGACGATTGAGTTTAGTTCTCGCTTTTTTTAGTGAGAATTGCCAATCAACTTTAATTTGTTTATCATTTC
>Ga0209794_1000175_pt1 | contig 145322 bp, 140 predicted proteins | sample EBPBio232013_DNA_FD_185869 | JGI IMG/M metagenome (GOLD analysis project Ga0209794, IMG submission 185869) | Wastewater treatment Type I Accumulibacter community from EBPR Bioreactor in Madison, WI, USA - Reactor 1_5/23/2013_ DNA (SPAdes)... | ecosystem: Engineered > Bioreactor > EBPR >...
GGAAGAGGCCATGCTCGCGCAATCCTGTGGGCGTTTCGAGGCCGGCTTGCAGCAAATGAGCGATGGACTGCAGAAGCCGCGCAGCGAAAAGAGTCACGACAAGCTGCTGGAACGTCTCGGCCGACTCCAGCAGAAGAGCCGCGGTGCCAGCCAACACTACCAGGTCAGGCTGGTCACCGAGGAGTCCGGCAAGACGGTGATGGCGATCACCTGGCAGAAGGTGCCGGTTCCCGGCACGATGGCCACGCATCCCGGCGTCTACTGCCTGAGGACCAACGAACTCGCCTGGGATGAAGAGAAACTCTGGCGCACCTACACGATGCTGACCGACCTGGAGAGTGTCTTTCGCAGTCTGAAAGGCGAGCTCGGCTTGCGGCCCATCTACCACCACAAGGAGGTCCGCTCGGACGGCCACTTGTTCATCACCGTCCTCGCCTACCAGTGTGTTCAGTTCCTGCGCGTGAAACTCAAGGCGGCGGGAATTACCGACAGTTGGGCGACCCTGCGCGATATCCTCTCGGTTCAGCGCCGGGTCACCGCCACCTTCAGTCGGCGCGACGGGCACTCCCTGCATGTCCGCAAAGCCACCGTCGCCGAACCCGATCTGCTGGCCATCTATCGCGCCCTGGGCATCAGCGCCGCACCAGGAGGGACCAGAAAACTCATCAGCTGAATCCGAAATTACGGGCTTGTAGTGCCACTTGAGTTCTTCTTGGCTCGCAACCAATTGATTCAGTTATGGGTTTCGTGGGGCTTGTTAAAGATGGGTTAGGGCGGGGTCGGCCGCATTGCTAGCCGCGAAGCATCGCAGCAATGCCGCATGCGGCAGCAAGTCTGCTGCCCGAGCATGCCGTCTCGCTCAGGTTTTGGCTTCGGTCCACGCCTTTGTTGCGCGGCTCACGCTCGTCCGCCTGTGCAATGCCCGACGACAGAATGCTATTGCAGCCAACGCCAAGGCCACCAGCCCCGATCCCGCGGGTTCGGGGACGGTTGTCCGCAGGATCGACGCCCGGAAGCTGACCTCCAACTCGCTGTCTTCTGATCCGGAGCCGCCAAAAAAAGGCGCAGCTGAGAGAACCTCCAAATAGCCGGGTAAGAATGAAGCGTAGAACGGATTGGCGTAGGTTCCGTTCGCCATCGCGAATCCGAACCCGTTAACGCTCAACAGAGAACCCGTCTCGCCCAGCAAGTTGTCGACAGGGAAGGGGTCGTTGCCGGGGATCGAAGTACCTGCGTCCTGCAGACCCGTGATGACCACGCCATTGCGCTGGCCTGTGATGTTCAAGATGGTGAAGTAACCAGAGGCGTTTGGCGCGTCATCGGTGGTGAAGGTGCCGCTGGCGGTGACGCCCGCCCCGTCATAGCCCCAATTCCAGACCAGGGCAGCCTGCACTGGCATTTGCGCCGCGGCCAGGGTTAGTGCCAACAAACTGCATCTTGCGGCAGTGCAAAGCCCTCTTCTCATCTAGAACTCCTTGTTTGTCCCCGGCACGTGCCGAGAATGAATCGATTACAGCCGGCGGCGTCGCTGTTCAACGATCTCTGACTCGGGTACCCGGAGCAATCATAGAAGTTGCTCCACCTGTTCGACAGAGTCAGGCGCCCCCGACGATGCTGCCCATGCAGCGTCTATGCCCGTAAAGCAGTATTCGTGCCTAAGACCATACGCGCATATATATCCGCAACTTACTCATGTTTTCCCTGAGATCTCCGGCCAGGTGTAAGAATTTTCGACTGGGCGGTCAATGCGTTTGGCGTCCCAACAGTGATCCCAGTGGTTGCGCAAATCGGAATCAACGCCGGCACGCGCAATCTCGGTAGCGCAGCGAGACTTCAACCCAGCGTCCGATCCTTACAGAATTCCAATGGCCCTTTGCGCATACGCGAGACGACTCAACTTCGATCTCGCCCCTGCCCTCGCATCCTGCCGCATCTTCCTCATGACCTCGTCGAAGGTGGCCGCAACCGCCTTCGGATCCCGGCACGCGTGCTCGGCGCGTACCTCTCGGCTTCCCGCCTCACTGCCCCCCGCCAAACACCTTTAACTTCACGAACGCCCCCGCCAGCAACGCCAACACCAGCCCGTCACCAGCATCCGGACGATCGTCAACCCCGCCGTCTTCTTCGCCTCGTTGAACGCATCGAGCAGACTGCGCAGTTCGCTGATGTCGCGTGCCGCCTCCGGGCCATCGAGCCCGACGTCCGACAGCGCATGCCGCGCGCCTCGCTCCGCCGCCCGCTCCAGGATCGCCTCGAATTCTTCCTGCGGCACCGTCACCATCTTGCGCCGCTCGACCTGCACTCCTTGCATGATTGCGTTTCCCGAAATGAATGACACCGCCCTTGTCCCGATCACGTATCCGGCGTCACCCGAACGATGTTGGTGCCGTCACCTGTCAGGTAGGCTCGTTTGCCCTGCGCAACGACAATGCCCGTCCCCGCGGCGGTCTTGATCGTCGTCGTGAACGCGCCGGTGTTGTTGCAGAACACCACGCCTTCCCAGTTCGTGGGAATGATCACGTTGCGGTTGCCTGTCAGCGCACCGGTTGTCGTCAGGTATCTCGCGGCACTGGCATGCCCGCTGATCGTCACGTCCGCCGTGGTCACCGTGACGGAGGTGGTGTCGTTGACCGCACTGTTGCGGCAGCCGGCCGAACCGTCAAACAACGCCCCGAGAGCCGTAACCTGCCTCAACCAGATGAGGGTGCCAGACTCACTGTAGATCGGGACCCCGCCCTCCAGGAAGCAATGACGCACGTGGATTTCTGGCACCCCAGTGACCCCGGACAGTTCATGACGAATGCCCGTGTTCCAGGTCGCCGCACCGCGGATCGTCGAGTTGCGGAAACGCACATCCTGCACACCTTTGAGCTGGAACGACCCACCGTAGCCGGTGAGCTGGTACGCGTCGAAGAACACATCGTTGATGACGGTGTCGCAGTACCGGGCGGCCGCCCCACTGTTCTGAAGCAGGACGGCATAGCCGCTGGTGGCGTAGTAATCGACAATGCAATCCTCGATGAACAGCACCTTCCAAGTGCTACCCACCTGCTTGAGAAACTTCTGCACGGCCGTGCCGCCATTGTTGAGCATGTCGACGCGACGAATGTGAATCCGGTCTTTGTTGTTGCCGTCGAAGGCGTAGACGCTCGACAGCGTTCCGCCTTCCACCAGGAAATCCTCGAACCAGTTGTTGCCCGAGCAAACGAACATGTCCGTGGTGTTGTTCTGGAACTGGACGAGCCCCTTGCTGACGCCCTTGATGCCGACGTAGGACGGGACGGTGATGGCTGAGGACATCGTGTACTTGCCCGGCCAGACGAGAATCACCACCCGCTTGGTGGCGCCTGGCGCCGGAGTGGCGGCGTTGATGGCAGTGACCGCGGCGCCGAGGCTCGCATACATCCATGGCGACTGACCGACGTGATAGACGCGGCCAGACCCCCAGTCAGTCGACGACGCGCCGCCGGCCACGGCCGCAAAGGCCAGCGCCCGCTTGTCGGTGTAGCTCGTCACCGACGACGGTCCGCACACCGCCACGTAGAGCGGAATGCTACCGATGGTGAAGCCCACCGTATTCCTGGAGACGACACCGGCCACAGTGGCTTCAATGTAGTTTGTCGCGCTGGCCGTCAAGACCAGGGCGGCGGAATTGTTGGGGATGGCCGTTGGCGTTCCGCCGACCAGCAGAATGCCGCCGTAGTAGAACCAGTTGAGGCCGAAGCACAGGCTGGCGCGACGGCCGAACAGGGTCGCCGGGCTGCCGGCATCGAACGGGGCGGGATGACCGGGCAGTCAGCCAAGCGATGGCACGGTGGCTTTGCGCTGCAGCTTGCCCCAGCCGACGAGCGCGCATTTCAGCTAGGTGACGGTGCTCTTGATAGCCACGTAGTACATCAACTGGCGATAGAAAAAGCGCTGCCAGAAGAGCCAGATGAGCAGCCACCAGCTTTCCTTACGTTCGAGGGCGAAGGCGAGAATGGCGGCGAGATAATCGACGGTGACGAACAGGGCGTAGTAGAAGAGCACGCGCCAGAGGTTGCCCGCCGAGAACTCTTCCGGATGCTGCCAGTGGTTAACGGCGGCTGATGCCAAGGAACCGATCAGCAAGAGGTCCATGATCGGCGACACCAGCGGGAAGAGAATCTGAAACACGATCACGTTCGGCAGGGCGACGAAGCCAAGCGCACCGGATTGCGGGCGGAAAAGTACGTCGCGATGTTTCCGGGCGACCTGCATGGTGCCGTACATCCAGCGGTAGCGTTGGCCGATGAACCCACGCACGCTATCGGGCGCTTCCGTGAGGGCGACGGCTTCGTCCTCATAGACCACGTTGTAGCCGAGCTTGCGGATCGCGAGCGTGAGGTCCGCGTCCTCGGCGAGGGTTTGGTGATCGAAACCGCCGGCGCGCTCGACGAGTTCGCGACGCCAGGCACCGACGGCGCCGGGGACGACGGTGATGCAATTGAGAACGTCGAAGGCGCGGCGGTCGAGATTCTGGCTGGTGATGTATTCGAGGGCCTGCCAACGGGTGAGCAGATTGATGCGGTTGCCGACCTTGGCGTTTCCGGCAACGGCACCGACCCGCGGGTCTTCAAAGTGTCGGGCGAGTTTACGGACAGTGTCCCTGGCGAAAATGGTGTCGGCGTCGAGGGCGACGATGACCTCGGCTTGGGTTTGCGCCAGGCCGAAGTTGGGGGCAGCGGGCTTGCCGCCGTTTTCCTTCGTGAAGATGCGTACACGCGGGTCGCTGCCGAAGGCATCACAGGCGACGCGATACGTCGCATCGCTGGAGCCGTCGTCGACGACGACGATCTGGAAGTCGCGCGGCGGGTCGCAGGCAAGCAGTGACGCAATGGTCTGGACGATCACCTTTTCCTCGTTGAAAGCGGGGACGACGACGGTGACGGACGGCGAATAATCATCCCCCGGCAGAGCCGGGGGCTTTCCGTCGCTGGCCCCTCAAAGGGGCCTATTCGCGACGGGTGAGAGCGGTTCCTTCGTCTTCTGCAACTGCCATACCAGAACTTGACGGAACCACGATGCCACTACCGGCGGTGAACGTCTCAAGAAAGGCCGACTCCCGGAAATGTCAAACTGCTACGGTCACCCCGGCAGAGCCGGGGGTTTTCTCAGGATAATAATCGGCATTGAAAACGGCATGCCGTTGCCGCCGGCGCTGGTAGATGGCCAGGCGTGCTTGGAGTGTTCCAACCTGCGGGGTGGCGTCTGCGTAGTCGCCAGGCCGGGCGGTGCGGTGTCGGCGGTTCGAGGGTATCGGCCGTCGTTGGTAGATGTGCCGATTCGCTGCGCGGGCTACTCACCGAATGCCAGCGACACCGAACAACGACCCGGGCGCGAACGCTGGCCCGGATTGACCAACGACGCGCGAGGGGCGAAATAATGGCGAAGCGCAAGCAAGAATGTCTCATCCGCGGGCCGGCATAGACGATCCGGCTGCCTGACCTAACACTTGGGCTGGATTGGGATCCCGGAGGCCCCGGCGCCGTTTTTGTAACGGCCAGAAAACCGCACTGCGCGGCCAAAAAATACGGCCCGATACGGTTTTCGGAAGCGTGCGCGCCGTTTTTTTAACCGAGGAAAACCGCGCAGCGCACAATGCCGAGGGCAACCCCCAGCAGGAAGCGCGCCACACCTTGCGCATCCTGACTGTCGGCGGGCATCAGTCCCTTCTGGCGCAGAAATTGCTGACGCTGCACTGCGCAATGCCAGAAGCAAGCCTTCCCGGACGGCGCTCAGGCGGGTTTCGCTGGTGCAGTTGGGGGCATGGCCCGGGCGCCGATCGTTCGCTGTAGCGCGATGCTGCAAGCCTGCGGGGGGCGTCCGCGTCGAGGTGGCGGACAGATCGGATCGGCCTTGCCTGCATTTCCGTGACAGTCACGGAGTCATCAAGCTGACGCTTCGTTGTCTCACGACACGCCACACAAGCGCATCAGAATTGATGGTATGCATGATGGGATTCCCATTAGCATAAACCTGAAACCCTTGCTGCTACTGGCTTTGCTGGTCATTCATGGCGGAGAGAGCGGGATTCGAACCCGCGGTGGGATGTTATCCCACACACGCTTTCCAGGCGTGCGACTTAAACCACTCATCCATCTCTCCAGAAGACCGCGAATTCTAGCAGAAGGAGGGCCGAACACCAAACCTGGAGATGCGGGGAAGACAACGGACGGTTGCCTGGACCCTACGCGGCTTGTCGCTCCGGCCAGTGCTATCATTCGTGATTTTTCTGCGTCCGCTGATGAGTCTTTACACCTTGAAGCCTCGTTTTCAGGCTTTGCTGCGCCCTTCGGTACGGACCCTGCACGGCTTCGGTGTGACGGCCAATCAGGTCACGGTCGCCGCCTGCGCCGCATCCGTGGGACTCGGAGCGACTCTCGCAGCGGCCGCCCAGTCCGCTCACCTGAGCTGGTTTCTGCTGCTGCCGATCGGCTTGCTCTTGCGTATGGCATTGAATGCGATCGACGGGATGCTTGCCCGTGAGTTCGCTCAGTCTTCGACCCTCGGTGCTTACCTCAATGAGCTGTGCGATATGGTATCCGACGCGGCGCTCTACCTGCCCTTTGCCTTGCTACCCGATCAGAGCCCTGCCCTGACCATCCTCGTCATCCTTCTCGCGAATCTCGCGGAGATGGCAGGCGTACTCCGGATCCCGCCGACGAGCACGCGTCGTAACGACGGGCCGATGGGCAAGAGCGACCGCGCACTGGTTTTCGGCGTGCTGGGGCTTCTCGTCGGTATGGGCGTCGCTGCCGCGCCGTGGTTGTCCTGGGTGTTGGCGATCGTGGCCCTGCTGCTGGTCAGCACCGTCGCGAACCGGGTCAGGCGAGGCATCGCCGACGACGGCGACCGGTTGCGCGGTTAAGTGATACACGTGGAGAAGACTGGCATGCGCGTCGCCCAGGAAAAGCATTTCATCACCCACGACGGCAGCACGCTGTTCTACCGCTACTGGCCGCCGGCCGCGTCGCAGACGACCGAGCCGCGGGCCGTCGTGCTGTTGCACCGTGGTCACGAGCACTCGGGGCGCCTCCAGCATGTCGTGGACGAACTCGCGCTCGCTGAGGTCGCGATGTTCGCCTGGGATGCGCGCGGTCACGGTCGCTCGCCCGGGCCGCGTGGCGACAGCCCGAGCTTTGCCGCCCTCGTCAGGGACGTCGACTGTTTCGTCCGCCACATCGGCAACACCCACGGCATCGCAGTCACCAACCTTGCGATCATTGGCCAGAGCGTTGGCGCCGTCCTGGCGGCGACCTGGGTGCACGATTTCGCACCCCGGATCCGCTGCCTGGTGCTGACCGCCCCGGCTTTCAAGGTGAAGCTTTATGTTCCACTGGCGCGCCCAGGGCTGGCATTGATCAGGCGGCTGTTCGGCAACTTCTTCATCACCTCGTACGTGAAGGCGAAGTTCCTGACACACGATCCCGAACGCGTCCGTTCGTATGACGAGGACCCACTGGTCACCCGGTCCATCTCGGCACGCGTGCTGCTAGGCCTCTATGACGCCGCCGACCGGGTGGTCGCGGACGCCCAGGCAATTCGCCTGCCGCTGCAACTGCTGATTTCGGAGAAGGACTGGGTCGTCCAGCGCAAGCCGCAGGATGATTTCTTCGAGCGTCTGGGCTCGCCGATAAAGGAGCGTCACGTCCTTCCCGGGTTTCTCCACGACACGCTCGGCGAGCGCGATCGAAAGCTCGCGATCGACACGATTCGCGGCTTCATCGAACGGATGTTCCGCGCTCCGCCGCCGAGGGAATCGCTGCTGCAGGCGCACCGCAGCGGCTATACACGTGACGAGGAGGTTCGTCTCCGCGAGCCGCTGCCGACCGTCTCGCTGCGCCGGGTCAACTTCGCGCTGACCCGCCTGAGCATGCGCACCCTGGGCCGTCTGTCCGAAGGCATCCGAACTGGTTTGGCCACGGGATTCGATTCCGGCAGCAGCCTCGACCATGTGTACCGCAATGAGGCGCGCGGCGCATTTCTCATCGGCAAGCTGATCGACCGAGGCTACCTCGATGCGATCGGCTGGCGCGGGATTCGCGTGCGCCGGCTACACCTCATGCAGGCGATCGTCCGCGCGGCGAAGGAACTCCGGACTACCGGGCTGGCGCTGTGCGTTGCCGACATCGCTGCCGGCTACGGACGCTACGTGCTCGACGCGGTGGATCAACTGCCGGAACGGCCGACATCGATCGTGCTGCGCGACTACAGCGAGCTGAACGTGGCGCACGGGCGGGCCCTGATCGCCGAGAGGCAACTTGGCGACGTCGCGCGCTTCGAAACCGGCGACGCCTTCGACGAAGAGGCGTTGGCCGCGTTGACTCCGAAACCGACCCTGGCGATCGTCTCCGGTCTCTACGAGCTGTTCTCCGACAACGAACTGGTGGCGCGGTCGCTCCGGGGCCTGGCGCGAGCTGTCGACACGGGGGGTTACCTGATCTATACGGGCCAGCCATGGCACCCGCAAATCGAAATGATCGCCCGCACACTGACCAGCCACCGTCAGCAGCAGGCCTGGGTGATGCGTCGCCGCACACAGGCCGAACTCGACGAGCTGGTCGGCGTCGCGGGATTCGTGAAGATCGACGAGTGGATCGACGACTGGGGAATGTTCACGGTCTCACTGGCGCACCGGGCCTGACTTTGCGTGGCGCCGATCAGGCGATTGCCAGTGTGAGTGAAGCCCGCCCCTGGCGACGGGCGATCGTCTGGTTGCTCGTCCTCGGGCCGTTCTTCTTCGCCAGCTATGGCTTCGCGACCTGGGTGACAGCCCAGCGCTCGGACGTCGGATTCATCGTCTTCGCCTGGGAGCGGCAGATTCCGCTGCTGCCCTGGACGATCGTGCCCTACTGGCTGGTCGACCTGCTCTATGGCCTGTCGCTGCTGCTCTGTGCGACACGGCGTCAACTCGACACGCATGCCGCGCGCCTGCTCGTAACACAGTTGCTCGCTGTCAGCGCGTTTCTCGTCTTTCCGCTGCGTTGCACTTTCCAGCGCGGCGACGTGCAAGGCAGCTTTGGCTGGATGTTCGACGTACTGATGAGCTTCGACCAACCCTACAACCAGGCGCCATCGCTCCACATTGCCCTGCTCGTGGTTCTGCTCGAACCGTACCTGCGGGCCGTCCCAAGGGCGTGGCATACCTTGGTCTATGCTGCCGCCTTGCTGATCGGCGTATCGGTACTGACGACCTGGCAACACCACTTCGTCGACATCCCGACGGGCTTTTGGTTGGGCTGCTTCGCGGTCTGGCTGTTCCCGACCGACCGGCCCCCGCCGCTGTGGCGCGCCATACTGACGAGCAGCCGTAAGCGCCGCCGGCTCGCCGCCGGCTACGCCGCCGGGTCACTGGGTATCGGCCTGCTCGCGACGAGCGCCGGCGGCGCCTGGCTGTGGCTGCTCTGGGCAGCGGGCGCGCTGGCTCTGGTAGCGCTGATCTATCTGGTTCTCGACGCCGAAGCGTTCGAGAAGCGGGCTGACGGGTCGATGCCAGGCGCGGTGCGCTGCCTGCTCGGACCCTATCTGCTCGCTGCCTGGCTGAACTCGCGCTGGTGGACGCGCCGGCTCCCCGCAGCAAGTCCCGTGTCCGCCGGGATCCTCCTCGGACGGCTACCCGGCGAGGCCGAGCTGCGCCGCCACGGCGTGGTGGCGATTGTCGACCTCTGCGCCGAATTACCCTGCCCAACGCCCGGCGTACGGCACACGGTGGTGCCGCTGCTCGATTTGGTCCCGCCGGGCCTGGCGCAGCTCGAACGGGCATCGGCAGCCATCGACGATGCCCGCCAGATCGGCCAGGTCCTCGTCTGTTGTGCGCTGGGTTTCGCCCGCAGTGCGCTGGCGGTCGCTGCCTGGCTGCTGCGCACGGGTGCTGCCAACTCACCGGCCGAAGCGGTCGCGCAAGTACAGCGGGCACGGCCGTCGGTAGTTCTTGGCCGCGACGAGATCGATCTCCTCAGCCGATGGCAGGAACACCGACTCCCGGCGTCACAGTTTTCTGCAGCGGATGGCCAACCACCCTCCGTCGGTGCTGGACGTGAGCACTGAGGCCTGGCGACTGGTCGCCGGCATCGCCGCGGTACTGACTCTGGCCTCATTGTCCGGACAGGTGCTCAGGATCGTCGTCGCCAGAAGCGAGCCGCATGCGTTGATCGACAACCTGAACAAGCGAATCAATTCCTGGTGGGTGATCGCCATCATCGTCGGCCTGGCCCTGCTCGGTGGAAGCGGCGGCGTGACGCTGTTGTTTGCCCTGGCGTCGCTGGCGGCGCTGCGTGAGTTTGTCACCACAGAAGTACCGGCGAGATGCCCGCGCGCGCTCTTGCTGAGCGCTTGCCTGATCATCGTGCCCTTGCAATACCTGCTGGTCTGGCACGGAAGTTACCTGGCCTACACGACCTTCATCCCGTCGCTTGTCTTCGTCGGGCTGCCGCTGCTCGGGCAGCTATCGGGGAATGCCGAAGAGTTCCTGAGCCGCACCCGTACGCTGCGGCATGGACTCCTCCTCTGCGTGTTTTGCGTGTCACACGTTCCCGCCTTGCTCACGCTGCACGTCGGTGGCGATCCAGCGCGCGCCGGCTGGCTACTGGTCTTCCTGCTGCTCATCGCGCAGATCAGCGATGTGCTCCAATACCTGTGGGGAAAGCTCGCCGGTCAGTACCCGATCGCGCCGAAACTGTCACCTTCGAAAACTGTCGAGGGAACGGTCGGCGGCATCGCGAGCGCCAGCATGCTCGGCGCCGGACTGTCTTCGCTGACGCCCTTCACGACGGTGGAGGCCGCTCTGATCTCGCTGCTCATCACGCTGCTCGGCTTCGCCGGCGGGCTGGCGATGTCGGCGGTCAAACGCCGCCGTGGCATCAAGGACTGGGGCAAGCTGATTCCCGGCCATGGCGGCGTGCTTGACCGGCTCGACTCGCTGATCCTGCCGGCACCGGTCTTCTACTACGTGCTTCGCTATGGCTGGGCCGACTGACCCGACATGCCTACCGGCGCTGCCGCCGACCGAGCAGCCACCCAAGCAGCAGGCCGAGCAAGGCAGCACCACCACCCGCGTACCAGATGGCCGCCTTCGCTTCGGCAAGCAGCGAATTGGTGAACACGTTCGACGAGAGGTGCATCGACACCACTTTCCACTGGCCGTCGATCTTCGCCGACGTCGAGGTCCAGTTGGAGCTCAAACGGAATGGCCCCCTGGCAACCGGAAAGAATTCGTCTTCCATCGTCCCGTCGGCGACCGCGACCTCGCCATTGCCGAAAAAACGCGCGTGGTCACCCAGCTTGGCGGTGGTCACGTAGCGGTCCAGGATGCGCTGCTCGCCTTTGACCATCCGCTGATAGTAGGCCCGGATCTCGTCATGCCCGCGCGAGACCTCGCCATTGAGCCAGGTGACAGTCGCCTGCGGATGCATCTGGGCGACCATTCGATCGACATCCTGGGCGTTGATGCTGGCTTCCATCTCCCGGAAAAGCTTGATCAAAGCCTGACGGTCGGCAGCGTAGGGGTCTGCGTCGGCGGCAAGAGCGAGGGCCGGCGCCAGGAAAACGAAGAAGAGGAAGAAGGGGCACAGCAGCTTGCGTATCGACCACATGGGATCTCCATTCATCCAGCACCGGCGAAAGCCGGATTCTAGCCTGCCATGGCGCCGATGAATACCGTGGCGAGGGAGGGAAATCATTGGCGAGTTGCCCGCCAGCGGACCTAGCCCCCCGCCACTCGGGATGGCGAAGCTTCGGTCTGGCGTCTTCTGACCGTCTCGAAAAGGCACACCGCCGCTGCCGCAGCGACGTTCAGCGACTCGCTCGGCCCCGGCATCGGAATCCGTACCTGCAGGCGGGTCAAGGCCGCCACCGCTGGCCTGACGCCGAGCCCCTCGCTTCCGAAGACCCAGGCCACGGGCCCCGCGAGATCCGCGCCGTAGAGGCTCGTCGATGCGCCGAGGAGCGTTGCCACGGGCTGCCCGCGATAGGCGGACAGAAAGGCCGGCAGATCACAGTGTTCGAGAACGTCGAGCTGGAAGTGTGCGCCCATCGCTGCGCGCAGCGTCTTCGGTGCCCAGGCCTGCGCGCAATCCGGCGACAGCAGAATCTGGCGAAAGCCGGCCGCCGCCGCACTGCGCAGAATCGAACCGACATTGCCCGGATCCTGAACACCGTCGAGCACGACGGTGTCCGCCTGCATGTCCGGTGCGGGTCCCTGCAGCGGCCGCGGACGGTCGATGATCGCCATGATGCCGCTTGGCGTCTCGACCACCGCCAGTTCGGCGAACAGGACATCGCCAAGGACCGTTATCGTCACACCGACCTGGCCGCTCTCCAGGTAGCTGGCGATTTCCGGCCGGCCGGTACCACTGTCACTGACGACGATCTCGATGGGAATCCCGCAATGCCGGCTATAGGCATCGATCAGGTGCATGCCGTCGAGGACGGCCAGGCCGGTCCGGCGCCGCTCCCTGCCACTCTGCAAGAGCTTCTTGAGTACTTTGTAGTGCGGATTGTCGCGCGAGACGATCCGTCTCATCGTTGCAACAGACGGGCCACCGGTGCGTAACTCCGGCGATGGTGCGGACTCACACCGTGCTCTTCGAGCGCCCGCAGGTGAAACGCCGTCGGATAACCCATGTGCCGATCGAATCCATACTGCGGATACGTCGCGTGCAGTTCGCGCATGCCCGCGTCGCGACTCGTCTTGGCCAGGATCGATGCGGCGGCAATGCTGGCGATCCTGCCGTCACCGCCGACGATGGCCTCGGCGCTGCAGGGCAGTTGCGGGCAGTGCTGGCCGTCAACGAGCGCATGCACCGGCCAGGCGCCATGTCCGCCAGCGAGGGCTGCGACGGCGCGCTGCATGGCCAGCAAGCTGGCCTGCAGGATGTTGATCCGGTCGATCTCCTCGACGCTCGCTGCCGCCACAGCCCAGGCCAGTGCCCGGGCACGGATCGCCTCGGCCAAGACCTCGCGCCGCCGGGCGGAAAGCTTCTTGGAATCGTTGAGGCCGGCGATCGGCCGCGACGGATCGAGAATCACCGCGGCGGCCACGACGGGTCCGGCCAGCGGACCGCGACCGGCTTCGTCGATCCCGCAGACCAGACCTTCAGGCGTTAACAGCGACACTGGCGGAGACTGTCGACGAGAGTTGGCCGAGAACCGCCGCCGCCGCTTTCTCGGCGGCATTCTGCCGCAGCTTGAGGTGCATCTCGCGGAACACTGCCCGGAGTCGTTCGCACACCGCTTTGTCGGCGTAGAGGTTGAGAACTGCCTGGGCGATGTTCTCGGGCGTCGCGTCATCCTGGATGAATTCCGGAACGACAAAGCGCCCGCAGAGAATATTCGGCAGGCTGTAGTAGGGGAGATAGCCGCCGATGCGTTGCATCAGCCAATAAGAAACCGGCGACATCTTGTATACCATGACCATCGGCCGCTTGAGCAGCGCCGCCTCGAGCGTCGCGGTCCCGCTTGCCACGAGCACGACATCGGCAACCATCATCGCCTGATGTGCGTGGCCGAACAGCAAGCGAATCGGCAGCTCAGGCACCTCGCACCGATGCAGCGCCGCCTCGAACAACAGGCGCGTCTCACGCGTCGCCATCGGCGCGAGAAAAACGGCGTCCGGGATCGCCTGATGAATCCGGCGGGCCGTCTCGATGAAGGCATCGGCCATGTACTTGAGTTCACCCTGGCGACTTCCCGGCAACAGTGCAAAAACCGGCTCCTGCGGCGACAGGCCAAGCAGCGCCCGGGCATCGTCGCGCCCATCCGCGAGCGGCAACATGTCAGCCAGCGGATGGCCGACGTAGCTCACCGGAATGCCGTGCCGCTCGTATAGCGCCGGCTCGAAGGGAAAGAGGGCGAGAACGCGCGAAGCGGCAGCGCCGATCTTGTGGATGCGTCCACCCCGCCACGCCCATATCGATGGGCTGACGTAATGGATGGTGGAGATGCCGCGCTTCCTGAGCGTCTTCTCGAGACTCAGATTGAAATCCGGCGCGTCGACCCCGATGAACACGTCGGGCGGATCGGCAAGCAGCCGGCGCGACAGTTGGCGGCGGATGGCGGCGATTTCGCGAAAGCGGCCGAGAACCTCGGCATAGCCGCGGACCGCCAGGGTCTCGAGCGGGTACCAGGCATCGAAACCCATGCCAAGCATTTTCGGACCACCCACACCAAAAAAAACGGCGTTCGGCAGCTTCGCCCTGAGCGCCTGGATCAGCTGGCTGGCCAGGAGGTCGCCCGATGCCTCCCCGGCAACCAGGGCGATCCGGACGGCCAAAGCCGTCATCGGATGATGCCGCGCTTCGACACTGCCAGGAAATCGATGAGCGGCTGAATCTCCGGATGCGTAGCGACCTCCTGCTCGAGCTTGGCACGGGCCTCCTCGAGCATCAGGCCCGACTTGTAGAGCGTGCGGTAGGCCCGCTTGAGCGCGAGCAGCGCCTGCGGAGAGAAGCCGCGGCGTTTCAGTCCCTCAGCGTTGATTCCATAGGGACCGGCAGTGTTTCCGGCGGCCATCACGTACGGGGGAATATCCTGCAAGACCACCGTCCCGGCAGCGGTCATGGTGTGAGTCCCGATGCGACAGAACTGGTGCACCCCGGTGAAGCCACCCAGGATCGCCCAGTCGTCAACGTGAACGTGACCGGCCAATTGCGCGTTGTTGGCAAACACCGTGCGGTTGCCAATCTGGCAATCATGCGCGATATGCACATACGCCATGATCCAGTTGTCGTCGCCGATGCGCGTGGTTCCAGCATCCTGCGCGGTGCCGATGTTGAAGGTGCAGAACTCGCGAATGGTGTTGCGGTCACCGATATCGAGGCGGGTCGGCTCACCACCGTACTTCTTGTCCTGCGGCGCCTCGCCGAGCGAACAGAACTGAAAGATCCGGTTATCGCAACCAATCCGGGTGCGTCCGGTGATCACCACATGCGGACCGATCGTTGTGTTGTCCCCGATCTCCACATGCTCGCCGATGATCGAATAGGCACCGACCTGAACACTCGCGCCGAGCTGCGCGCCCGAATGGATGATTGCACTCTGATGAATCATGGCCGCAGCACCCCGAAATTCAGCCGATGTTGCTCTTGGCGCACATCATGTCGGCTTCGGCTACGGTCTCGCCATCGACCGAGGCGACCGTCGCGAACTTCCAGATATTGCGAAACTGGCGCTGGATCCGGACATGCAGGTGCAACTGATCGCCTGCAGTCACCGTCTTCTTGAAGCGTGCCTTGTCGATTCCGACGAAGTAGAACAGCGAAGTGGGGTCAGGCTTTTCGCCAAGCGTCCTGAACGCGAGGATCCCGCAAGCCTGTGCCAGCGCCTCCATGATCAACACGCCCGGCATCACCGGGTGATGCGGGAAATGTCCGACGAAGAAGGGCTCGTTGATCGTCACATTCTTGTAGGCATGGATGGCCTTCCCCGGCTCGCAATCGACTACCCTGTCTACCAGGAGGAAGGGGTAGCGATGGGGCAGATGCTCCAGGACTTCGTGGATATCCATTGCGTTCAAGCTGTTGTCTCCATACGTTCGAGTTTCTTGTCGGGTTCGGCAACGCGCCCTGCCAGCTTCGTCTGGCGATCGGCCCGTTCCGACTGACACCGGTACCGGCCACGACATGCGAGTCGGCGCCTCAAGGCAATTGGCCGGCGACGACCGCTACACCACAACCGGTGAGTCGGTATCGTGACACATGCGATCCGGGGGATCTGGCGACGGCTTACTTAGCGTCCTTGGAGTCGGAAAGCGCTTTGACGACCTTGTCGGTGATGTCCAATCTCGGGCTGACCCAGACGACATCCTGAACGATCAGATCGTACTTCTCGCTCTCGGCGAGTTGCTTGATCGCTTTGTTGGCCTTCTCGATGATCGCCGCGTTCTCTTCGTTCTGGCGCAGATTCAGGTCCTCGCGAAACTCGCGCTGCTTGCGCTGAAACTCCCGCGACAACTCGGCGAGGTCCTTCTCCTTGGCGCGGCGATCCGCCTCGGCCATCGTCAGGCCACTTTTCTCGAGCGTTTCCTGCAAACCCTGAACCTGCTTGGCGAGACGCTGCAAATCCTGGTCGCGTTTGGCGAATTCCTGCTCTATCTTCTTGGCAGCGCGTACGGCCGCCGGCGCATCGCGAAACAGACGTTGGGTGTTGACGTACCCGATCTTCAGTGGTTCTACCGCCGACGCGTAAGACAGCTGCAGCGAGCCTATCAACGCCACCAGCAGCGCGGCAATCGTCTTCTTCAAGCTAATTCTCCTGAATCAAAAGGTGGTACCCAACTGGAACTGAAACTTCTGAAGTTTATCATTACTTTGCTCGTTGAGCGGCTGACCGTAGCTGAACTTCAATGGTCCCAGCGGCGAAATCCAGGCCGCCGCCAGGCCTGCCGAGTAGCGCAAGCCTTCCTTGGAGTAGGTATACGACGGCACGGCGTTGTTGTCGGTGAAGACGTTGCCGGCGTCGAAGAACGGGCCGATACGAAACGCCTTGTCCATCCCGGGAATCGGCATCAGGATTTCGGCATTGAACACGGCCTTGCGCGTACCGCCGAGTCGCGTATCCGGATTCGTGATCTCCACCGGGCCGAGACTGGCAGTGTCGTAACCACGCACCGAATTGACACCACCGGCGAAGAAGTTCTTGTAGAACGGCAAGGTCTGACCCTGCAAACCATTCGCATACCCGAACTCGGCATTGAGCATCAGAACCACGTCCTTGGCGAGCGAAAAGAACTGTTGATTCTGGTAGGTCAGTCGGTAAAACGTCAGATCCGCACCCGGGATCGCCCACTCCAGGCCTGCCCGCTGGATGCCGCCACTGGTCGTGTAGATCGAACTGTTCCGGGTATCCCTCGTCCACCCGACGGTGGCCGGCACGGTGATGTTCGAGTCGCCGTGCTCGGCCTGGAACTTGATGTACTGGACCGGTGTGACTCCCGGTGTGATCGGAGTGATGTCGATCGTCGTCTGATCGACCGCGAGTCCAACGCTGAGGGTGTCCTTCTCGTCAATCGGGAAACCAAAGCGGATTCCACCGCCCGTTGAGTGTGACTGGAACGCGTAGCCGAGCGAGGTCGGATTGAGCTTGCGGTCGTAGAGGTCGAAGCCCTGGCTGATGCCGTCAACGGTGAAATAGGGGTTGGTATAGTTGATCCCGAGGGTACGGTTCAACTTGCCCGTATTGACCTGCAGGGACAGAAACTTGCCGCTGCCGAAGATGTTGGACTGCGAAATGGAGCCCGAAAGGATGACTTTCTCCGCACTCGAGTAGCCGGCACCAATCGAGATGTTACCGGTCGATTTTTCGGTCACGTTGACATTGACATCGACCAGATCGATGGTTCCAGGAACCGGCGGGGTCTCCACGTTCACCTCGGCAAAGTAGCCGGTGCGGTCGATCCGCTCGCGTGAAGCCGAGACGCGCTCGGCGTCGTACCAGGCGCCTTCCATCTGGCGCATCTCCTGACGAATGACTTCGTCACGCGTCTTGGTGTTGCCGGTGATGTTGACCCGCCGAACGTAAGCTCGCTTGCCAGGATCGACGAAGATCGTGAAGGCCACCTGACGCTTTTCCTTGTCGAGTTCCGGGGCGGCATTGACGTTGGCGAACGCGTAACCCTGGGCACCCAGCTTGTCGGCGATGGCCTTCGTGCTCTCGTTGAGCTTCTCGCGCGAGAAAACGTCGCCCGCCTTGATCTTGACAGCCTTCCTGAACTCCTCCTCGGACAGAATCAGTTCACCTGCCAGCTTCACCGACGAAACCATGAAGCGTTCGCCCTCGTTGATACTGACCGTGATGTAGATGTCCTTCTTGTCGGGGCTGATCGACACCTGCGTCGATTCGACACTGAACTCGAGATAGCCGCGATCCAGGTAGTACGAGCGCAGCGTTTCCAGGTCGGCCGAGAGCTTCTGCTTCGAATACTGGTCACTCTTGGTATACCAGCTGATCCAGTTGGGCGTGCGAAGCTGCATCACGCCAACCAGTTCCTTTTCCTTGAATGCCTGCGCGCCGACGATATTGATCTGCTTGATCCGCGCCGCCTCGCCTTCGTCGATGTTGAAGTTGATCGCCACACGGTTACGATCGAGCGGCGTGATCGTCGTGGTAATCGCCACCGCGTACCGTCCGCGCGCCAGATACTGGCGCTTCAACTCCTGCTCCGCCTTCTCGAGCGTAGCGCGGTCGAAGGTGCGCGACGCCGCGATGCCCACTTCCTTGAGCCCCTTGAGCAACTGGTCCTTGTCGAACTCCTTGAGGCCGACAAAGTCGATCTGTGCTATCGCCGGACGTTCCTCGAGCACGACGATCAGCACGCTGCCGTCGACTTCGATCCGGACATCCTTGAAGAAACCGGTGGCAAAGAGCGCCTTGATGGCCTGTGCCGCCTTCTCGTCAGTCATCGTCTCGCCGACCTTGACCGGAAGGTAACTGAAAACCGTGCCGGCCTCGACGCGTTGAATACCTTCGACGCGGATGTCCTTGACGGTGAACGGCTCCATGGCCGTCGCGCCACAGGCAAAAAGGGTGGCCAGCAGACCTGCGAGCAGGTTTTTCTTCATATCCTCAGCCGGAAAACAATCGATTGATGTCGTTGTAGAAGGCAAACGCCATGAGCATGAGCAGGAGAGCCAGGCCGATCTGCTGGCCAATTTCCATCGCCTTTTCGGAAACCGGGCCGCGCTTGATGATTTCGGCCAGATAATACAACAAATGCCCCCCATCCAGAATCGGGATCGGCAGCAGATTGAGAACACCCAGGCTGATGCTGACCAGGGCGAGAAACTTGAGGTAGTAGTCGATCCCCAGCCTTGCCGACTGGCCGGCGTAGTCGGCAATGGTCACCGGCCCGCTGATGTTCCGCCACGAGACTTCGCCGGTGATCATCTTGCCGATCATCAGCAGCGTGAACGTCGACTTGTCCCAGGTTTCCGCGACCGCCTTGCCCAGGGCCGAAAACGGCCCATAGCTGACGGTAACCACCAGCTCCGCCCGCGACAACCCGCCGTCACTGACCGCCGCACCGATTCGGCCGATCTCTCGACCGCGCTCGTCCACAGCCATTGGCGTCACCGTCGTCAGAATCCGCTCGCCGCCACGCAGAACGTCCAGGACAAGGGCCTTCCCGGGCGATTGACGGACGCTGTGTACGACATCGGCCCAACTGCCGATAGGCTGATCGTCAATGGCCAGAATCTCGTCCCCGGGCTGCAGATCGGCAGCGGCCGCGGCGCTGTTCGCGTTCACCTTGCCCAGAATGGGGGGCAAGCGTGGCCGGAACAGGGCAAGTCCGAGCCGGTCCAGCGCATCGCCCTCCCACCCGGCGAGCCGGACCGACGACACATCAAGGCGGCGGATTGCTATCTCGTGGTGTGGGTTGACCACCTCGAGGTCAACCTCGTCGCGCTCCGCGGCCCGCTGCAGCACAACCCAGCGCATCTCCTGCCAGGTCTGAACCGCCTCGCCAGCCACCTTGAGCACCAGCTCGCCATTCTCCAGCCCCGCGGCGGCGGCAGGACTCGCCGCGACCGGCACGCCGAGAATGGGCTTGAACTCCTCGGTACCGTGCCAGAACAGCCCCCAGTAGACGACGATGGCCAGCAGGAAATTGGCCAGCGGTCCGGCTGCGACGATCGCCATCCGGCGCTGGACTGGCTGCCGGTTGAAGCTGCGAGCCAAGTCGCTCGCCGGTACCTCGCCCTCACGCTCGTCGAGCATCTTGACGTAACCGCCTAGCGGAAAAGCGCCGATCGCCCACTCGGTGTCATCCTTGCCGAACCGCTTGGCCCAGAGCGGCCGGCCAAAGCCGACCGAAAAGCGCAAGACCTTGACGCCCACCCAACGCGCGGCCAGATAGTGACCGAACTCGTGGACGACAACCAGAACCCCCAGCACGACGGCAAATGCGGCGAGGTAATAGAGAAAATTGCTCACTGCCGCGCCACCTGCACAAGCCACTGCTCGGCGGCCTCGCGGGCCAGCCGGTCTGCCGTCAGGACCTCGGACAACGAGCCGAGCGCCTTGCCCGCCGGCAGGCCGTCCATGACGCCGGCAATGACGCGGGGAATCGCCGGGAAGCCGATTCTGCCGTCGAGAAAAGCCTGTACGGCAACTTCGTTGGCGGCATTCAGCGTCGTCGGTGCGCTGCCACCGTCACGCAGCGCCCGATACGCCAAAGCCAGGCACGGAAGGCGGCCGAGGTCCGGCCGTTCGAAATGCAGTGACCCGATCGTGCACAGATCCAGAGGCGCGACCCCGGCGGCAATCCGCCGCGGATAGGCGAGAGCATGCGCAATCGGCGTACGCATGTCCGGGTTGCCGAGTTCGGCGATCACCGAGCCATCGGCGTACTGAACGAGCGAGTGAATGACGCTCTCCGGGTGGATGACCACCTGAATTCGCTCGGCGGGAATGTTGAACAGCCAGTGTGCCTCGATGACTTCGAGCCCCTTGTTCATCATGGTCGACGAATCGACCGAGATTTTTCGGCCCATGACCCAGTTGGGGTGGGCGCAGGCCTGTTCGGGGGTGACCGACTCGAGATCGGCCGGCGCCATGGTGCGAAACGGACCGCCAGAGGCGGTGAGAAACAAGCCAAGCACGCCGCTTTCGGCCGGATCCCCGGAGTAGCCGCTTGGCAGCGATTGAAAGATGGCGTTGTGTTCGCTGTCGATCGGCAACAGCGTCGCCCCATTCTCGCGCACGGCGCGCATGAAAACCGAGCCGGCCATGACCAGCGCTTCCTTGTTCGCCAGCAGAATCTTCTTGCCGGCCACGGCAGCAGCCAGAGTGGGCGGCAAGCCCGCCGCGCCGACGATCGCCGCCATCACCGAATCGACCTCCGGTAGTTGTGCCATACGCACCAGCGCCTCGGCGCCGTGCGTCACCTCGGTCGGGCATCCGGCGCCCGCCAAGCGCGCGGCGAGATCGGCAGCCAAGCGGGCGTCGCCGACGACGGCATGCTGCGGCTGGAACTCGACGCACTGCTCGAAGAGGCGATCCACCTGTCGATGCGCGCAGAGAGCGACGACGCGATAACGATGCCGGTGCCGGCGAACGACATCGAGCGTACTGACTCCGATCGAGCCGGTGGACCCCAGGATGGTGAGTTGCTGCACAGCCGCGGGGCAAGACATCAGCGTAGCGTCAGCAGCCAGACCAGAGCCACCAGCGGCAGCGTCGATGTCAGACTGTCGATGCGGTCAAGGACGCCACCATGCCCCGGCAACACGTTGCTGCTGTCCTTGAGCCCCGCTTGACGCTTGAGCAGCGACTCAAACAGATCGCCGAGGATGCTGATCGCTGTCAGCACGACAAGAATCACCAGCAGCAACACAAGGTTGCCGGACAACGCCGCAGGCAGCTTCGACGACAGGAAAAATCCGTAGATCAGGACCATCACACCGCCGCCGACGGCGCCCTCCCAGGTCTTGCCGGGGCTGATGGCGGGGGCCAGTTTGTGCTTGCCGAGGCTGCGGCCGGCGAAATAGGCGCCAATGTCGGCCAGCCAGACGACGGTCATGATGGCCAGCAAGGCCAGCGGACCGGCCTGCCGGAGTTGCACCAACGCCAGCCAGGCCGGCAGGATCAGCACGACGCCGGTCGCCAGGCCGAGAGCAGGGTTGGACAGGGGCCAGCGGCGGTTGAGCCAGAGCGGCACCACGACCAGCCAGAAACCAGCAGCTGGCAGGTACAGCCAGGCACCAAGATGCCATGCCTCCTCCACGAAACCCTCGGCAAGACCAAGGGCGGCCGGCTGCACGGCAGCAAGGACTCCGCAAACCGCGGCGAGCAGCGCGCCGAGCAGAATCCGCGTCGGCGCTCCCAGTTGCATCAACGCGCCCCACTCCCACGCGGCGACGGCAGCCACCGCCGTGACGAACATCAACCAGCCGATCGGGGGGAGGAAAAAGAGCGCGCAGAAGAAGGCGGCAAACAGAACGGCCGCGGTGATCACCCGCGTCCTAAGCATCTAGGCGCGTGCCGGTCGGTGGTGACGCCACTGGCGAAGTCGCCGTCACCTGTTCGCTGGTCCGCCCGAAACGCCGTTCGCGTTGCTGATACGACTGCAAGGCCGCATCAAAAGCTTTCGAGTCGAACTCGGGCCACAGGACGTCGGTGAAGTAGATCTCTGAATAGGCGAGCTGCCAAAGCAGGAAGTTGCTGATCCGCTGCTCCCCGCCGGTGCGGATGAAGAGATCCGGCTCAGGCGCATAGTGCATCGCCAAGTGCGGGGCGAGATCGCTCTCGGTCAGCTCGCCACGCCTTTCCGGTTCGCTGGTCAACAGGCGGTTTACCGCCTGCAGGATGTCCCAGCGTCCACCGTAGTTCGCTGCAACCGTCAGGACCAATCGCGTGTTGGTAGCCGTCCGTTGCTCGGACACGTCGATAAGTGCCCGCAGGTCAGGCTCGAAACGTGACAGATCGCCAATGACCCGCAGGCGAACGCCGTTACGATCGAGCTTGGTGACTTCTTCCCTGAGAGCGCGCACGAAGAGTTGCATGAGCAGGGAAACCTCTTCTTCGGGGCGACGCCAGTTCTCCGAACTGAACGCAAACAGCGTCAGGTACTCGATGCCTCGCTCCAGACAGGCCCGGACTGTTGCCCGCACGGTTTCGACACCACGGCGATGTCCGGCAAAGCGCGGCAACAAGCGTTTCCTGGCCCAGCGTCCGTTACCGTCCATGATGATCGCGACGTGCCGCGGCACCACCGATGTCGCGGGAATATCGCGAGTTGAACTGGCAAAGCGCGCCATGGTGATATCTCTTCGGACGGCGGCTAGATGGCCATCAACTCGGTTTCCTTGTGGCTGAGCTGCTTGTCGATTTCCACTACGTAGCGGTCAGTGAGCTTCTGGATTTCGTCCTGGGCGCGATGCTCTTCATCCTCCGAACACGCCTTGTTCTTCAACATTTCCTTGAGCGTCGCGTTGGCATCCCGCCGGAGATTGCGCACCGCCACCTTGGCGCCTTCGGCTTCCGCTCTTACCACCTTGATCAGATCGCGGCGCCTCGCCTCGGTCAGGGGTGGCATCGGCACACGAATCAACTCCCCCTGTGAAGCAGGGTTGAGGCCCAGATCACAGTCACGAATGGCCTTCTCGACCTTCCCTGCCATTCCCTTTTCCCAGGGTTGAACGCCAAGGGTGCGGGCATCGATCAGGGTCACGTTGGCCACCGTATTGATGGGTACCAGCGACCCGTAGTACTCGACCTGCACATGGTCGAGCAGACCCGTGTGAGCGCGACCCGTTCGCACTTTCGCCAAATCCGTCCTGAGGGCCTCAAGGGACTTTTCCATTTTCCGCTCAGTGGTCTTCTTCAAATCTGCTAGGGACATGTCGATCTCCGTCAGCAAGACACCAGAGTGCCTTCATTCTCGCCCATCGTGACCCGCTTCAACGCGCCCTGCTTGAAGATGGAGAAGACGTTGATTGGCAACTTCTGATCACGACACAGGGCAAAGGCAGTGGCGTCCATTATCGCCAGGTTCTGGGCGATCACCTCGTCGAAGGTGATCCGGTCGTAGCGCACGGCATGCGGATCCTTCTTGGGATCGGCGGAGTAGATACCGTCGACCTTGGTCGCCTTGAGAACGATTTCAGCACCGATCTCGGCACCGCGCAAGGCGGCGGCCGTATCGGTCGTAAAGAACGGGTTGCCGGTGCCGGCAGCAAAGATGACCGTCCGCCCCTGCTCCAGGTAGCGGATGGCTTTGCCGCGTATGTACGGCTCGACGACCTGTTCGATGTTGAGGGCCGACTGCACGCGAGAAACCATTCCGGCAGCCCGCATTGCATCATGCAACGCCAGCCCGTTCATCACCGTCGCCAGCATGCCGATGTAGTCGGCCTGCGCGCGATCCATGCCGGTCGCGGCAGGCGCAACACCCCGAAAGATGTTGCCGCCGCCAATGACGACGCCAACCTGGACACCCATATCGACAACCACCTTGATCTCGTCGACGATTCCCGAGATGGTCTGCCGGTTGATTCCGTAGGCGTCGCCCCCCATCAGGGCTTCACCGGAGAGCTTGAGCAGAATGCGTTTGTATCGGGGTGCGTTCGCGCACATCGGCGTCGGGCTCCTTGGCTTGGGCGTGGGACAGTTCTCGATCTCGGTTGTCGCTCGTTGACTACTTCTGCGCTGCAGCCGCCGCCTGCGCAGCCACCTCGGCGGCGAAGTCGTTCGACCGCTTCGCGATGCCTTCGCCAACGACGAAGAGCGTGAAACCGGCTACTGACGCCGCTTTGCTCTTGAGCAACTGGGCAATGGTCTGCTTGCCGTCTTCCGCCTTGACGAAGACCTGACCAAGCAGCGTCACTTCGTTGAGGAACTTCTGTACCGAGCCTTCGACGATCTTCTCGATCATTGCCTCCGGCTTGCCGGCTTCCCTGGCCTTCTCCGTGGCAACGCGGCGTTCGCTGTCGATCAGTTCGGCGGCCACACCCGAGGCATCCAGCGCCTTTGGCTTGGTCGCCGCAACATGCATGGCAAGATCGCGTCCCAGTTGATCATCGCCGCCAGAGCAATCGACCACGACACCAATCTTGGCGCCACCGTGAACATAGGCAGCAAGCTTGCCAGTGGCCTGCATGCGGACAAAGCGGCGAATTGCCAGATTCTCGCCGATCTTGCCGACGAGCGCGGTACGCGTCGATTCGACCGTCCCACCCGCCATCGGCAAGGCGGCCAGCGCCGTGACGTCGACGGGGTCATGGGCAGCGACCAGCGCAGCGCAATCGCTGGCCAGCTTCAGGAAGTCATCGTTCTTGGCGACGAAATCCGTTTCGCAATTGATTTCAACGATCGCGCCAACTTTGCCGTCGTTCGCCATATGTACGGCGACGACCCCTTCCGCCGTGATTCGACTCGCTGCCTTGCTGGCCTTGGAACCCAGCTTGACGCGCAGAATCTCCTCGGCCTTGCCGATATCGCCAGCTGACTCGGTCAGTGCGCGCTTGCACTCCATCATCGGCGCGTCGGTTCTCTCGCGCAGCTCTTTCACCATGCTTGCGGTAATTTCCGCCATTTCATTCTCCACTTGCGGGCGCGGTCGGCCGTGCCGGCCGCGCCTCTCCAAACACGTTCAAGACAACCGGCCGGTACGTGCTGCCGCAACCTCCAGCCCGGGCTGCCGGCGATCAATCGTCGGCAGCTTCCTCGATGAACTCGTCGCCCGACACCGCGTCGAGGATCTCCTCGACGAACTGGCTGCGACCTTCAAGCACCGCATCGGCTACGCCCCGGGCGTAGAGCCGGATCGCTCGCGACGAGTCGTCGTTGCCGGGGATGACGTAGTCGACACCCTTAGGCGAATGGTTGGTATCGACCACGGCGACGACCGGAATTCCCAACTTGTTGGCTTCCGTGATGGCTATCTTGTGGTAGCCGACGTCGATCACGAACAGCGCGTCAGGCAGCGAGACCATATCCTTGATGCCACCGATCGACTTCTGCATCTTGTCGAGTTCGCGCGTCATCATCAGCGCTTCCTTCTTGCCGAGACGAGCCAGGGAGCCGTCGTCGGACATCGCTTCCATGTCCTTGATGCGCTTGATCGACTGCTTGATCGTCTTGAAGTTCGTCAGCATGCCGCCGAGCCAACGCTGTTCGACGTACGGGGAAGCGCAACGGGTAGCCTCTTCAGCCATGATTTCCCGTGCCTGCCGCTTGGTTGAGACGAAGAGGATGCTGCCCTTGTTGGCAGACAGCCGGCGAACGAAGGTCATCGCCTCGTTGTACTTGGCAAGGGTCTGCTCAAGGTTGACGATGTGAATCTTGTTGCGGGCGCCAAAAATATAGGGCGCCATCTTGGGGTTCCAGAAGCGTGTCTGGTGGCCGAAATGCACCCCGGCCTCGAGCATCTGACGCATGGTTGTAGACATTTTCACTCTCACTATCAGGGTTGGACCACCATCCGCCCACCTACAGCCGGCCGTCATGGCCGACACCCTTGAACAGGCGGATGTGCGTATTTGGGCGAGCCTCCTCGGCGTACCCGGCGCGCCAGATGGAGGCGCGCTTTCATTTATCGCTGGCGCAGACCAGCAAAAGTCGGCGATAGTACCATCAAGAGCCGCGCCATTTCAATTCGCGGCGAATTGCCGAGCTCGTCTGCACCTGTCGCGGGGAGGCGACCGACCACCGGTCAAATTGCCTAAGCGGTGCGCTTCCATTATCCTTGCTGGTCCTCACCCGGCGCCGAGCGCAATCCATGAGCATCTCCATCAAGACCCCTCACGAAATCGAGAAAATGCGTGTCGCTGGCCGCCTCACGGCCGAGGTGCTCGACTACATCGCGCCTCACGTGACATCTGGAATCACCACCGGTGAGCTGGACCGTCTTTGCCACGAATACATCGTTGGTATCCAGGGCTGCATTCCGGCACCGCTGAACTACGCGCCGCCAGGCTACAAGCCCTACCCGAAGTCGATCTGCGCCTCCGTGAACCACCAGGTCTGCCATGGCGTACCCGGTGACCGGCAGCTCAAGAACGGGGACATCGTCAATCTCGATGTGACGGTCATCAGCGACGGCTACCACGGCGACAGCAGCCGCATGTTTCAGGTCGGCGACACCTCGGTGCAGGCTCGACGACTCTGCGAAGTGACTTTCGAGTGCCTCTGGCTCGGCATCGCGCAGGTCAGGGCCGGAGCGCATCTCGGCGACGTCGGTCACGCCATTCAGCAGCATGCGGAGAAGTCCGGCTACTCGGTGGTCCGCGAGTTCTGCGGCCACGGCATCGGCGCAAGCTTCCACGAAGAACCACAGGTGCTTCATTATGGCCGTCCCAACACCGGTATCCGTCTGGAAGCCGGCATGATCTTCACCATCGAGCCAATGATCAATGCCGGCAAGGCGGCGATCCGAACCATGGCCGACGGCTGGACGATCGTCACCAAGGATCACAGCCTCTCGGCGCAATGGGAACACACGATTCTGGTCACCGAGTCCGGCCATGAAGTGCTCACCGTCTCGGAGGGCAGCCGCCGTCAACCAGACTGGATCGGGTAGTCGCGCATGGCTTCGGTTGCCGTCGTTAGTGAACCACTGGTCGGCCGCTGCCGATCACGCCTGCGGGACGCCCAGAAGAGCATCCGCGAGCGCTTTCTGGCCGAGGGCGATGCACCGTGCCTGTTGCACGAACGCTGCCAACTGATCGACGCGGTCCTCGGCGACCTGTGGCGCGAACTGGACTTGCCGACGTCATTGGCGCTGGTCGCTGTCGGCGGTTATGGGCGCGGCGAACTCTATCCGGCATCGGACGTGGACCTGATGCTGCTGCTGCCCGGCCCGCCTGACGAGGCACTGACAGCGCAGCTCGAGGCGGTCGTCACCGTCTTCTACGACATCGGACTGGAGGTCGCGCCGAGCGTGCGCACGATCGACGAGTGTTCGCAGGCAGCAAGCGGTGATCTGACTGTTCAAACCGCGCTGCTCGAAGCCCGCCTGCTCGCTGGAAACGCCAGGCTGTTCGAGGATCTTTCGGCGGAACTGGCCCGAATCCTCGACCCGCACGCCTTCTTCGAAGCGAAGAAGAAAGAGCAGGAGGAGCGCTACCTGCGCTATTACGGCTCGCCGTACAGCCTGGAGCCCAATTGCAAGGAGGCTCCCGGCGGCCTGCGCGACCTGCAGACAATCCTCTGGATCGCCCGTGCAGCAGGCTATGGGGAAACCTGGCAAGCGCTGGCGCAGCACGGATTCATCACCCGGGAGGAGGAACAGCAACTCCAGCGCAGCGTGAGTTTCCTGCAGCAGTTGCGAACCCGCCTGCACATTCATGTCGGCAGGCGTGAGGATCGCCTCCTCTTTGACTACCAGAGTGCGCTTGCCGAGCAGTGGGGCTACAAGGCGACGGCAACCCGGCGGGCCAGCGAACTGTTGATGCAGCAGTATTACCGCACGGCCAAGGAAGTCACGCAGATCAACACGATCCTGCTGCTGAACATCGGCGCCGCCATCTCGCCGCTGCCCGACCAGCCGCCGCAAGCCATCAATGAACACTTCCAGAATACGCACGACCTGCTGGATGTCGTCGACGAAGGGGTTTTCGCGAGAGAGCCCGGGGTCATCCTGGAGGCTTTTCTCGTCATGCAACAGCATCCCGAGTTGCAGGGGATGACGGCACGCACCCTGCGCGCGCTGTGGCACGCACGCACCCTGATCGATGATGGTTTCCGCCGTGACCCCGACAATCGTGCCCGCTTCCTGCAAATCCTCCAGCAACCGCGTGGCGTGCTGCATGAACTCCAGCGTATGAACCAGTTCGGCGTTCTTGGCCGCTATCTACCCAAGTTCGGCAAGATCGTCGGCCAGATGCAGCACGACCTGTTTCATGTCTATACGGTCGACCAGCATACTCTGCAGGTCCTGCGTAACCTGCGTCGTTTTCTCGCCGACGAGTTCACCCACGAGTACCCGCTGTGCAGCGAACTGATCAGAGACTTTCCCCGCGCCTGGGTCCTCTACGTCGCCGCCCTTTTCCACGACATTGCCAAGGGACGAGGCGGTGATCATTCGGAACTCGGTGCCATCGACGCCGCCGCGTTCTGTGCCGATCATGGCCTCGACGCGGAGGACAGCGAACTGGTCGTTTGGCTCGTCCAGCGGCATCTGCTGATGTCGATGGTCGCGCAGAAGCAGGACTTTGCCGACCCCGACGTCCTCGGTGGCTTTGCCACGATGGCCAAGGACGAGCGGCACCTGACCGCGCTCTATCTGTTCACGGTCGCCGACATTCGTGGCACCAGCCCGAAGGTCTGGAACACCTGGAAAGGACAGCTCCTCGAGCAGCTTTTCCGGAGCACGTGCCGAACATTGCTCGCCGGCGGTCACGTACCGGTGCGCCAGGGACTGATCGAGGAGCGGCAGCAGGAAGCGCTGCGCCTGCTGCGCTATTTCGCCCTCCCCGAGGCAGTGCATCAGCGCTTGTGGAAGCAACTCGATACCGTCTACTTCCTGCGCCATTCCGCGGAGGAAATCGCCTGGCATACGCGCGCGCTGCACTATCGGCCCGGCGTCGAGAAGCCGGTGGTCAAGGCGCGCGTCAACCCGCAGGGCGAAGGGCTCGAGGTGATGATCTACACCCGCGACCAGCGCGACCTGTTCGCACGCGTGGTGGGGTTTTTCGGTCGTGCCGGCTACACCATCGTCGATGCCAAGATCCACACCACGCGGCATGGCTACGCGCTGGACAGCTTCATGCTTCTCGACCTCAGCGACCGCGACAGTGACCGCGCCATGATCACCTACATCGAGCACGAGCTGAGCACCCGCCTCAGTCGCCAGAGCCCACCCGAGGCGCCGGCCAGCGGACGCATCTCGCGCCAGGTCAAGCACTTCCCGATTCAGCCCGTAGTCACCATCGAACCTGACGAGAAGGGCTCGCACTACGTGCTGTCGGTCAACGCTGCCGATCGCCCTGGTCTCCTCTACACGATCGCCATGACGCTGGCAGCGCACGGTGCCAATCTGCATACGGCCAAGATCTCGACGCTTGGCGAACGGGTCGAGGACACCTTCCTGATCAGCGGCGGCGACCTCGGTCAGGCCGCCAGCCGCATCAGACTGGAGACCGAACTGTTGGATCGCTTGAGCTTGAAGCTCTGACGCTGTCGTCGCACGGTGCGCGGATCATGACCGGCCGCGCGTGGCGAGCGGCACCAGAGCGGGAGGCAGCGACGCCTCGAACCGACCGCAAGCTGGGTGTCGGCTTTTTTTACACCGAAGCACCCGCCACGCCACCCTGAATCGGGGCGGCGCCGACAACTCATTGCTTTAGCGAGCTGTTTTGTTCTTCCATGTTTCTGGTATAGAATTTGCTATTAGAGTGGGAAAGCGTGATTTGGCGAACGGTTTATTGCTGGCAGTCGTTTCAGTTCTGCGATTGGAGCGTGACGTAGTCCGCATACGAGCCGCGATGTCGGCGCTAGGATACGTCGGTTGGGTCTGCGCTTGATCTTGCCGGCGATAATAGGAGCCTGCGAAGACAGCACTGAAACGAACCGGTTGGCACCTCGGATCAGCCCAGGCTGGCGAGAAGTGCGATGGTCGTTACCGAAAATTACAGGGCACGCACGTTGGTTTTGCAAAGCGAAAACCGGGGTCGAAACTTTTTGGGAGCAGTACGATGAAGAGCACGGAATCAATTGACGAGACGGCGGCCTCGACCGGTCGATCGCTCGCCGACGGTGACGCCGTCAGCCCGAGCCAGACGTCGCTCATGGACCAGCGGCGTCGGCGCTTGGTTCGCGGCGCAATGGCCGTCGCGCCACTGGTGCTGACCTTGCGCAGCGGGGCGCTAGCGGCCGCCTCATGCACGGGGGTGAAAATTGCCAGCGTGAGAGTATCAACCGGCGCGGGTTCCGAACGTAGAGGAGAAATCATGAACCCGCCGACGCCTCTGGCAAATAAGGATGTCTGCGTCGCACCGGGCGTGCTAGTACAGTGCCCGGCTCCCAGTGTGGAAAAGGTGTTGACTTCCTCGCCTATCAACGCGACGAACTCCGAGGAAATCCTTTTTCGGGACGTCGCCGGTACTGACTATTGGACGTGCGGAGACCGCCAATTCCAGGGTCAGAACGTAGCCATCCTGAGTTCGGCGTCCGTCGCCTCAATGGGTGTGGCTCCCTAACGGCAGCGGTGCCCCAAGCTGGCGCACGTTTGCTCTGAAGCGACTCACACTTGATGAGCGACTCCGGTGAAGGGGCTGAAATCCTCATCTCGACCCCAGCCGCTGGCTCGCTTCGCTGGCAGCAGTGGGACGAGGTCTACCTCGTTTATCAAGCTTCATCGGCGGAAACGCACGTCTTCAACGATACCACCGCCCTCATCCTGAGATGCCTCGAACACGGCCCGCAATCACTGACGGCTGTCAGGAGCTGGACCGAAACCGCGCTTGGCGTCGAGCAGGGGCAGTTGGCTACTGATCACTTCGCCTTCGCCGTTGGGCGGCTCGAAGAACTGGGTCTCGTTGACTCCCTGGAACAAGCCCTGGCCACTCAATGATCGTCGGTGACCTGAGTCGCCGGGAACTCGGAAGTCGCCTGGCCGGTACTGGGCTAGGTCTTCGCTTTGGCCCGTTCAACCTGACGATTCGCTCCGACCTCACGTCGTTCGCCTCCCTCGCCCGTTCCCTTTACGCGCCCTACCCGCTGCCCGAAGCGGGGGAAATGACCGACTTCCACGTCGGGATAAGGCGCCCACGGGGAATGCGCCGCTGGCTTCGCCGCCAGGCCAGCTTCACGATTGACGGACAATCTCCCTTCGCACCCTATACCGTAGAGCATGCCTTCCCGGCCCTGGAGTGGGGAATCAACTGGTGCGTGGCGACGCGTGCGCATCATCTGCTGATGCTCCATTCGGCGGGCGTGGAGCGCAATGGGCGAGCGATCCTCTTCCCCGCCTCGCCTGGCGATGGCAAATCGACCCTGTGTACCGCCTTGATCCACTCGGGCTGGCGCCTCATGTCCGATGAATTCGGCCTCGTGCGCCCGGAGGACGGGATGTTGCTGCCCCTGCCGCGGCTGATCCCGCTGAAGAACGAGTCGATCGACGTGATCAGACGGTTCAGGCCGGAAGCCATCATCGGCCCGGCCTTCCTCGAGACGCGCAAGGGCACGGTCGCGCATGTACGGCCACCGTTGGAGAGCATCCGCAGGATGCACGAACCGGCCCGACCACGCTGGTTCGTTTTCCCGCGCTGGATCGCCAATGCCCCGCTGACCTTGGAACCGATGGCGAAAAGCCAGGCGTTCCTGATGGTCGCGACCAATGCGTTCAACTACGAGGTGCTCGATGAAACGGCCTTTCGGCTCGTCGCCGACCTGGTGGGCAGTTGCGATTGTTACTCGCTGAGCTATTCCGACCTCGACGAGGCGGTCGCCGCGCTCGACGAGCTTTCCCGCGCCACCGATGTCTGAAGTTGTCGACCCCACACGGCGCGCGCACAGGCTGCTGCTGGGAGCCCTGAAGGCGCCCGAACAGTTGCCCGCCCTGCCGCCGGCCGACTGGGAGCTGCTCCTGCGCGTCGCCCGGCGCGTCAGGTTGCTCGGCCGACTGGAGTCTGAGCTCTCCCGCTTGGGCCTGCTCGGCAGCATCCCGACGCGCGCCGCGGCGCATCTGCGGGCCGCCCGCAACGTCATCGAACATCGGAAGACGCTGGTGTCCTGGGAGGTGAACCGGATCCTCTGGGCGCTCAAGGGTATCGAGGTACCGCTGATCCTGCTCAAAGGCACAGGCTATCTCCTGGCAGGGCTGCCGCCGGCACGCGGACGCATCTTCGCCGATGTCGATCTGCTGGTGCCGGAGGAGCGGATCGGCGAGGTCGAGGAAAGGCTCGTCGAGCGCGGCTGGTTCAAGACTCAGATCGACCCCTACGACGACCGTTACTACCGTGTCTGGATGCACGAGATTCCGCCTCTCCGCCATCGCGAGCGCGGCACCGAGATCGACATCCACCATCGACTCCTGCCCAAGACCAGCCACCTCAGTTCCGATCCCGCACCGCTGTTCGCCGCCTCCCGGCCGCTCGCCGACCCGCGCCTGCGGGTTCTCGCGCCCGTCGACATGGTGCTCCACTCGCTGGTGCATTTGTTCCTTGAGGGCGATCCTGACGAAGGCCTGCGCCTGCGCGACCTCGTCGATGTCCATGACCTGCTCGGACACAACGGTCAACAACCCGGCTTCTGGACGGAACTGGCGCAACGCGCGCGCGCGCTGGGTTTCGCGCGGCCGCTTTTCTACGGGCTGCGCCACGCCCGGCGACTCCTGGGGACGCCAGTTCCCGCCGAGGTCCTGCAGCTACTCGAGGACGCGGGCCCCATCTGGCCGATCCGCGTGCTCATGGATCAACTGATCCCGCTGGCGTTGCTGCCCGGGCACCCCGATCATCCCTCCCGACGCGCCGCCTGCAGCCGCTGGCTTCTCTACGTGCGTGCGCACTGGCTACGGATGCCGCCAGGCCTGTTGGCCCGCCACCTGTCGCACAAGGCATGGCTGCGCTTTCGCGGTGCCCGCAAACGCATCGATCTGGCCCAACTCGACCTCAAGCAGCAGTAGCCGAGAGGACCGCCCGGCAGCCGCGGGATACGTACCATACGTACCGGCCGGCATCGGCGAAGCATTTGCCACCGGCTGCCAGACGCGAATCCCGGACTATGGCCGACCTTTCGCGGCACTGGAGAGTGGCAAGGCCACGCGAAAACCGAGTAACTGGCTGCGATAGCTGGGCGAATTGCCGTTGCGGGTGGCTGCCCGCACCGAGGCCGGACCGCTCCAGCCGCCGCCGCGATAGACACGGCGTGCGCAATCGTCGTCGCTGCGTGCCGAGCCGTCGACCGGGGCGCCGATATAGTTGACCGTCAGGCAGTCCTCGACCCACTCCCAAACGTTCCCGAGCATGTCGTACAGGCCGAAAGCGTTGGGCTTGAAGCGGCCGACCGGTGCGGTCTCGACGTAGCCGTCGCGGCATTCATGAGCTTCCCACTCGAAACGGCGGGTTTGCTGGCTGTCGGCGTCGTGCACGTTGGCGTAGTCGCAGGCGAGACCGGGATCGTCGCCCCAGAAGCGTGAGGTCCGCGTGCCGGCGCGCGCGGCGTACTCCCACTCGGACTCGGAAAGCAGCCGGTAGGGCTTGCCGGTCTTCTTTGCCAGCCAGGCGACATAGGCCCTGGCGTCCAGCCAGCTCACGCAGACCGCCGGGTGCTCGTCGGTCTGCGCGAAGTCGGGGTCTCGCCAACTGCGGCCGGGCTGATTGACCCACTCCGGGCCGACCCAGATGTAGCACGAGCTTTCGCTCCGATGACCACTGTCCCTGACGAAGACCGCATACTGTCCGCGCGTCACTTCATGACGGCCGACGGCAAGCGGGCGCGGGATCGTCACCAGGTGGCGCGGCCGCTCGGCGTCGCCGCTGCCGGTCTCGCGCATCGACGCGCCCATCTGGAAGCCTCCTTCGGGAACCACGACCATCTCGGGGCATTCGGGACAATCGCGAAAGAGCTTGCTCGTACCGGCATCGCGATCCACTCCCATGTGCTCGGGCGACTTCGGCGCCACCAGGCGACGCAAGCGCGCGTCGGCGAGAGACGCGAACTGGCCGCGCGGGTATTTCTCCAGGTAGGCACGAAAGTCGTCCGGGTTGTCGCTGGCCCGGATGCTGTCCCAGAAACTCAACTCGAAACTCGCCACTTCGCCAAGCCCCGCAGCCGGAGGGCCGACTGCCGCCACGGCGCCCCCGGCGAAATAGAAATCGCCCTCGAGGCTGCCTTCCATCCAGGGCTCCTGCTGACCGCCGGAATCCCGCTTCACGCCTTTCACAAGGTGCTTCAGCGTCTGCTCGATCGGCTGGCTGGGAACCTCCATCTGGTTGAGCAGATGCTGCGTGTAGACGCCATGCTCGCCGTCGCCGTCGGCCGCGACGCTTCCGGGTCGGGTCGCGAACGAGATCAGCGTACCGGACGGCGCCTCGACGCGCGCCAGGCCGCCGGCCGCCGAACGAAAGCGGCGGGTAAAGGGGTTGTTGCGGCAGGCGTCGAGGAAGATCAGGTTGAGCCGGGTCTTGCTCTCTTCCATGATCTCGAGGACCTGACTGACGTTGAGGCTGTTCAGCGGCACGTCCTCCTCGCCGGCGATATCGGCATCGATCGTCGGCAGGTAGTTGATGCCTTTCAGTTGCATGCCGTGACCGGCGTAGAAGAAGAGCGCGACGCTCCCTGGCTGCAGGCGGCTGCGGAACTCGCGCAGCATCGGGGCGATCTGGCGCGTCCGCAGGTCTTCGCGGACGACCACCTCGAAGCCAAGCTTCTCCAGCTTGGCGGCGACGGCGCGCGCATCGTTGCCGGGATTGCGCAAAGGCGAAGCGCGATACGCCGAGTTGCCGACCACCAGGGCAATCCGCTTCTCGTCGGCGAGCAAGGGCCGGCCGACGACCAGCAGCAGGCCGGCGATCAGCGCCACGACCAGACGCAAGACGGGGAGAGAGTTCATCAGGACGGATGTTATTATGAAATTCGCCCGGCGACATCACGCCGTGCATGCCGAATAGCCACCTTGCGTACTCCAGCCGATGCCGCCCCAGCCCACCAGGCGAACGTACCCTGGCGACGGCTGGCGTTCTTTGTTGTCGCCGCACAGTGTCTGGCGCTGACGCTGCTCGGCTACATGCTGCTCAACAAGCACCGCAGTCTGCTCGACGAGCTGATGTTGTCGCGCATCGAGATCGAGGCCAGCGACCTCGAAACCGCCTTGCGCACCGGCGCGATGAGCGGACTGCAGCCGGGCGAGATGTTCCGGCTGGAAGCGATGGTCCAACACCTGAAGGCAGCCGACCCGGCAATCGCCGCCATCGCGGTGCTCAGCGTCGAGGCGCACACCGCCCGTATCGTCTTCGCCGACGACCCCGGGCAGCTCGGCAAGACGCTGCCCGCCGACGAGTGGCAATCCACCTCGGCACATGGTTTCACGCGCCACGACGCCGATGCCGGGCCGCAGATCGAGGTCGCCGTTCGCGATGCCGCCGGAGTTGTCATCGGCGGCCTGCGCGTGCGCGCCGCCGGCGCGCCGCTGGCCGCCGCCAGCCAGGCCATGGCCAACAGCCTCTGGTACACGATCGCCGCTGCCGTCGGCGCGCTGACCGTGCTCACACTGGCTGCCCTGGCGCGGCTGCGCGCCGCCGGTAGCGGCGCTGCCCTGCACCGCCGCATCGTCGTGCTGGCGCTGAGCAGCACGCTTGCCGCCAGCGCCTTCGTCGCCTGGCAGGCCGATCGGCTGTTTGGCGAGCAACTGAAGCCGGCGGTGACGGCCAAGGTGCAGGGCATCGCCAATCTGCTGGCGAACAAGCTGGAATACGCGGCGGCCCTGGAGATTCCGCTCGACAAGCTGCCAGGGGTCACCGACTACTTCGCTGGCATCATTGCCCGCCACCCGGAGGTCGCCGCGTTGCGCCTGAGCGACGCGACCGGCGGCGTCCTCGCCGAACACGGCGCTGCCCGCGGCCGCTGGATCACGCGCGCCGTCGGCAACGCCCAAGTCGCCGCCGCCACCGACGAGCGCTTCGTGGCGCGCCGACTGGGTGAACTGGCCGCCGATGTCGGCATCGTTCTCCTCGTCTCGGGCCTGATCTTCCGCGAACTGCTGGCGGCACTGCTCCATCGCCTGCCGCGCAGCGGCGGCGTGCCGACGCTGAGTGCCCTGCAGTCCCTGCGCCTGCCGCTCTTCCTCTTCATCCTCAGCGAGGAGATGTCGCGCTCCTTTCTGCCGCTTTACCTGCAGTCATTCACCAGTGGCAGCAGCTTCCTCGGCCAGGAGGCGGAGGTCGGCCTGCCGATAACCGCCTACATGCTCTGCTTTGCCCTGGCGACGCCCTTCGCCGGCCGCTGGACCGACCGCTGGGGCATTGCCAGAGTGTTCGCGGCCGGCGTCGGCCTGGCCCTCGCCGGCTTCGCCTGGACGGCTCTCGCTACCGCCTACTGGCAGTTGCTGCCCGCCCGCGCCCTCTGCGCCTGCGGCTACGCCGCCTGCACCATAGCGTGTCAGCGCCAGTTGATCGCGCTTACCGGACCCGCCGAGAGGGCGCGCGGCCTGGCCTTGTTCGTCGGCGCAGTCGGCATCGCCGCGATCTGCGGATCGGCACTTGGCGGTGTTCTCGCGGAGCAGTTCGGATTTCGCCTGGTGTTTGCCCTCTCCGCCTTGCTGACGCTGCTCGCACTCGCCGCCTTCCACTCCGCCCGGGTGCCGACGATGGCACCAGGCGACGCCGGGCCGCTGCTCGGCCTGGCGGAGGTCCGCAGGCTCTTCGCGGACCGTCGCTTCACCTTCCTGATGCTCGGCGGTGCGGTTCCCGCCAAGATCGCCCTCGCCGGCTACCTGTTCTATTTGACGCCGCTCGCGCTGCACCAACTCGCTTACAGCCCGGCGGCGATCGGCCGGGCCGTGATGCTCTATTTCGTTCTCGTCGCGGCGGTCAATCCGCTTGCCTCCTGGTTGGCGGATCACTTCGGCTGGCGCCTGGCGCTGACCGTGGGCGGCGGCCTTCTGATCGGCCTCGGCGGGCTGGCGGGGGTCGCCGGCTGGCTCCCTGGCGAGGCCGCCGTGTGGACCGGAATCGCCGCCCTGGGTATCGGTACCGGGTTGGCCGCCGCGCCGATGCAGGCACTGGCCAGCGAGATCGGGGCGCGGGCCGGCGCCACCTCGGTCGCTGTCGTACTGCGTACGGTGGAACGTCTGGGCAGCGTCATCGGCCCCTTGTGGGCTGGCGCCTGGCTCATCTCAGGGGATTGGCGCGGTGCGATGGCGGCAATCGGCGTTGCCGTCCTGGCCGGCACCCTGCTCTGCCTCGGCGTGCGCGAAGAGGGAGCCCGATGAGCCGCTGGTTGCTCGCCCTGCTTCTCCACGCCGCTGCCGCTGCGAGCGCGGAGCCGCCCTCCTACCACGTGATGATGCTGCTCTATCGCGGCTGCGAGGAGGCCTGCCGGGGTTTCCAGGACCATTTCGGACGCCAGCAGGTGCGCGCCCGCTTCACCTTGCGCGACGCCGACCAGGACGCGCGGCGCATTCCCGGCTTCGTCGCCGAAGCCCGGCGCCTGCGGCCCGATCTGGTCGTCGCCTGGGGAACGACGGTTGCTCTGGAAACCGTTGGCCAGTGGGACGCGGTCGATCGCTCACGCCATATTGCCGACATCCCGGTCGTCTTCATGGCCGTCAGCGATCCGCTGCAAAGCCGACTGGTGCCGACGCTCGCCGGGTCGGGACGCAATCTGGCGGGGACGCTGTACCTGCTACCGGTCGCCGAGCAGTTGCGGGCGGCGCGCGCGTACCTGGATTTCCGCCGGATAGGCTTTCTCTACAACCCCGCAGAAGCCAATTCGCTGAACAGCCTGCAGGACTTGCGCGCGCAAGCGTCGCACTTCGGCTTCAGCCTTGTCGTCGAAACGCTGCCCATTGGCGCAAACGGCCAGCCGAGTGCCGGCGACATCCCGGGCCGCATCGCGGCGCTGGCCGCGGCCGGTGTCGATCTGTTGTACTTCTCGCCCGACAGTTTCCTCAACAGCCAACGCCGGCTCGTCACCGGCGAAGCCCTGGCTCGGCAAATGCCGGTCTTCGCCGCTGCCGAGGCGCCGGTAACCCAGGCCGACGCGCTGCTCGGCGTGCTCAACCGCTACGACCAGATCGGCCGCTTCACGGCCCGCCTGGCACTGCGCATCCTGCGCGAGGGCGCACCGCCCGGCGAGTTGCCGATCGAACTGCCACGGCAATTCTCGTACCTGATCAATCTGCGCGTCGCCCACCGCCTGGGCCGCTACCCGCCTCTGCCGCTGCTCGACATTGCCGAGATCGTCGGCGGCCCGGCATGTACCCGCACGAAAGGAAAAGCATGCGACTGATCGTCTGCGTCAAACGCGACCTGCACGGCTGCGTCTTTCTCAACCGGCTGTTGCCACGGCTGGCGAACCACCAGGTGCACGTCCTGCTTGCGGACAAGACCCGGCCAGCCGAATGCAGCATTCCGGAGCTGTCGGAGTTGGCCTACCTCGAACGCGGCCTGCCGCTGCAACGACTGTTCCCGCTGCTCGACCAGATGCCGGCAGCGGCGGCGGAATGGGCGACCTTCGCCGGCCTCGAAAAACGCCACGGCCTCAGGTGTGAACGACTTGACGACATCAACGCTCCCGCCACCCTCTCGGCGCTGCAGGCCTTCGCTCCGGATCTGATCATCTCGGCACGCTTCAGCTACATTTTCAAGCCAGCGGCGATTGGCACCGCCCGCTTCGGGGTGTTGAACGTCCATCCCGGCGAACTGCCCGCGTATGCCGGTCTTTTTGCACCGATGCGCACGATTGCCGAGGGCGGCCGGGATCTCGTGTGCTGCCTGCATTTCATCGACGCCGGCATCGACAGCGGGCCCATCATCGACATGCAACGCCTGCCCTACCGGAAAGACCTTGGGCTGCTGACCCAGACTGCCGAGATCTATCCACTGGCCATCACCCCGCTGCTCGATCTGATCGACCGGCTGGAACGAGGTACCGGCATCCGGGCGGCGGTTCAGGACCGGCGGCAACGCCGCTACTGGCCGGCGCCGAGCGCGGCCGAGGTAGGCGCCTTCCTGGCTGCCGGGCACCGCTTGTGGACCGCGCAAGGCTATGACGATCTGCTTGCCCGCTTTCTGCCGAACGGCCAGGGAATTGCCGCACCTGAAGCGGCCGGACGGTTTGGACCCGGGCGATTCGACGGAAACCTCGAGGCTCCCCTCCTGCATCGCTGAGCCCAAAATGGGAAAAGCGCCACCGAGGCATTATACTGGGGTTTTATACAGTTTTTGCCGTGGTTGACGCCCTTCCCTTTTACGCCGAACTGCACTGCTGCTCCAACTTCTCCTTCCTGCGCGGGGCGTCACATCCCGAGGAACTGGTCGAGCGCGCACAGGCACTAGGCTACAGCGCGCTGGCCATCACCGATGAAGCCTCGCTGGCCGGTGTCGTGCGCGCCCACAAGGCGGCCAGGGAACGTGGCCTGCAACTCATCATCGGCGCCGAGTTTCGTCTCACCGACGCGCGCCAACCGGGTTCCCGGCTGGTACTTCTGGCGCAGAACCGCGCTGGTTATGGCAACCTGTCAGCGCTGATCACGCTGGCGAGGCGGCGCTCGGCGAAGGGCGAGTACCGCCTGTACCGCAACGACTTCGAAAAGCCCGACCTGGTCGCACTCCGCAGCGGCGCCCTGCCAGACTGCCTGGCGCTCTGGATAGCGGACGCGGACGCGGACACCGATGCCAGCGCCGAAGAGGGTCGCTGGCTGGCGAGTCGCTTCCCGAACCGTTCATGGCTGGCAGTCGAACTGCACTCGGGACCCGACGATGCGGCGCGACTGGCAACGCTGCTCGAACTTGCCAAAGCGAGCGGCCTGCCGGCCGTCGCTGCCGGCGACGTGCACATGCACCTGCGTGCGCGCCGCCCGCTGCAGGACACGCTGACGGCGATCCGTCTGTACACCACGCTGTTTGCCGCCGGCCACGCGCTCTTTGCCAATGGCGAGCGCCATCTGCGAACGCGCCTGCGGCTGGCACGGATCTACCCGGCCGAACTGCTCGCCGCAACCCTGCTCGTCGCCGCACGCTGCCATTTCTCGCTCGACGAACTGCGCTACGAATACCCCGACGAAATGGTTCCGGACGGCCAGACCCCGGCCACCTTCCTGCGTGCCGAGGTGACCGAGGGGCTGCGCCGGCGCTACCCAGACGTCGTGCCGCCCGGCGTACGCGCGCGCGTCGAGCACGAACTCGCACTGATCAACGAACTCGCCTACGAGCCCTACTTTCTGACGGTGTACGACATCGTCAACTTTGCCCGCAGTCGCCATATCCTTTGCCAGGGACGCGGCTCGGCCGCCAATTCGGCGGTGTGTTACTGCCTTGGCATCACCGAAGTCGACCCGGCGCGTTCGAACCTCCTTTTCGAACGCTTCATCTCCCGGGAGCGTGGCGAGCCGCCCGATATCGACGTCGATTTCGAGCACGAGCGGCGCGAGGAAGTGATCCAGTACCTTTACGCGAAATACGGACGTGAACGTGCCGCGCTGACGGCAGCGGTCGTCACCTACCGGACGCGCGGCGCCCTGCGCGACGTCGGGCGCGCGCTCGGCTTTGGCAGCGCCCAGATCGACGCGCTGACCGCTTCGCTGGCCTGGTGGGACAAACGCGACCAACTCCCCGGCCGCCTGCGTGCCGTCGGCCTCGACCCGGCCGCGCCGCGCGTCGCCAAATGGCTGGCACTGGCCGACGCCCTGCGCGGGTTTCCGCGCCATCTGTCGCAGCATGTTGGTGGCTTCGTGATCTCACGCGGCCCGCTCGCCCGTCTGGTGCCGATAGAGAACGCCGCCATGCCGGCGCGCACGGTGATCCAGTGGGACAAGGACGATCTCGACACCCTCGGGCTGCTGAAGATCGACGTGCTCGCCCTCGGCATGCTCTCGGCGATCCATCGGGCGCTCGACCTCGTCGGCTGCCGTCTGCCGGAGGTTCCCGCCGAAGACCCGGCGGTCTACGACATGATCTGCGCCGCCGATACGGTCGGTGTCTTCCAGATTGAATCGCGCGCGCAGATGGCCATGCTGCCGCGCCTCAGACCGCGCAATTTCTACGATCTGGTGATCGAAGTGGCACTCGTCAGGCCGGGGCCCATCCAGGGCGACATGGTCCATCCCTACCTGCGCCGCCGGCACGGCCGGGAACGCATCGAGCCGATGCGTCCGGAGATCGCCGCGGTTCTCGAACGCACCTGCGGCGTGCCGATCTTCCAGGAGCAGGTGATGCAACTGGCCGTCGTCGCTGCCGGCTTCACTCCCGGCGAGGCCGATCAACTACGCCGCGCAATGGCCGCTTGGCGACGCAAGGGCGGGCTCGGGCCTTTCGAAGAGAAGCTGATCACCGGCATGCGTCAACGCGGCCACGACGAAGCCTTCGCCAAGCGCATCTTCGCGCAGATTCAGGGTTTCGGCGAGTATGGCTTCCCGGAGTCGCACGCCGCCTCGTTCGCCTTGCTGGTCTACGTCTCGGCGTGGCTCAAGCGCCACCATCCTGCCGCCTTCCTCTGCGCCCTGCTCAACAGCCAGCCGCTGGGCTTCTACTCGCTGTCGCAACTCGTCCAGGATGCCCGCCGGCACGGCGTGGAAGTACGACCGGCGACGGTAAGCGCCAGCGGCTGGAAAGCGCTCCTCGAAAGCGCGGCACCGGCGATCGCCGCCGGCGGGCCGGCCGTTCGCCTGGGACTGGCCAGCATCGTCGGCCTGTCCCAGGCAACTGCCGTTCGCCTGCTCGAAGCTCGCAAACAAGGGCCTTTCGCCAACATTGCCGAGCTGGCGGCGCGGGCACGTCTGACGCACCGGGATCTCGATCTGCTCGCCGCTGCCGACGCACTCGCCAGCCTCAGCGGCCATCGTCGGCAGGCCGCCTGGGCCGCCGCTGGGGTTGCCGTGCAACTCGACCTGCTCAGCGGCAATGCGCCACCTGAAGATCTTGCCGAACTCGCCATCCCTTCCGAGGGCGAGGATCTGATCGCCGACTATGCCAGCACCCGGCTCACCCTCGGTCGGCATCCGCTCGCCCTGCTGCGCGAGCGACTAAGCGCGCAGCGCTTCGTTTCCGCCAGCCAGCTGCAGCGCGCCCCCGACCGCCAGCTGGCGCGCGCCGCCGGCATCGTCACCTGTCGTCAGCGGCCGGGAACGGCCAGCGGCATTGTCTTCGTCACGCTCGAAGATGAAACCGGACTGGCGAATATCGTGGTGCACTCGCGACTCGTCGAAAAACAGCGCCGGGAACTGCTCGGTGCCCGCCTGCTCGGCGTCCTCGGGCAGGTGCAGCGCGAAGGCGAGGTCGTCCATCTGGTCGCCAAGCGTCTCGTCGATCTCTCGTCGCTACTCGGCCGGCTACCGACGGCGAGCCGGGATTTTCATTGAGTGCAAGCCGTAAGCGAACGGCAATCCAGCTCAGGCAGCACTGGTAACGAGCTCGGCGTAGAGATCGTGCTCGTCCGCGTCGACGACGCGCACGCGCAGGAAGTCTCCGGGCTCGGCGTCGAAATGATCGTTGATGAAAACCAGACCATCGATCTCCGGCGCGTCGGCCGCCGAACGGGCAATCGTTCCCTCGTCGTCGACCTCATCGACCAGCACGTTGATTTCACGTCCGATCCTGGCTGCCAGCAATTCTGCAGAAATGTCCTCCTGCAAGGCCATCAGCCGCTGCCGGCGCTCCTCGCGGACTTCGTCCGGCAGCGCACCAGGCAGGGCATTGGCTGCCGCACCGGCGACCGGCGAATAGGCGAAACAGCCGACGCGGTCGAGCCGCGCTTCGGCCAGGAACGCCAGCAATTCCTCGAACTCGGACTCCGTCTCACCCGGGAAACCGGTGATGAAGGTACTGCGGATGGTAATCTCTGGGCAGATGTCCCGCCACGCCCGCACCCGCTCGAGATTGTTCTCGGCACTCGCCGGACGCTTCATCGCCGCCAGGACGCGCGCACTGGCGTGCTGGAAAGGCACATCGAGATAGGGCAGCAACCTGCCCTCGGCCATCAGCGGCACCAGCGCATCGACGCTCGGATACGGATAGACGTAGTGCAGGCGTACCCAGATCCCCAGGTCGCCCAGCGCCTCGCACAGTTCGCGTAGTCGAGTGCGCACTGGACGACCGCCGACAAAGCCGGTCCGGTACTTGAGGTCGACGCCGTAGGCGCTGGTGTCCTGCGAGATGACCAGCAATTCACGAACGCCCGAATCGGCAAGCGTCCGCGCTTCCTGGAGCACGTCGCCGATCGGTCGGCTGACCAGCGGCCCGCGCATCGAAGGAATGATGCAGAAGGTGCAACTGTGGTTGCAGCCCTCGGAAATCTTCAGATAGGCGAAATGCGGCGGCGTCAGCTTGATTCCCTGTGGTGGAACCAGGCTCGTGAACGGGTCGTGTGGCTGCGGCAGATGCGCATGCACGTGTTGCAATACCGCGTCGGTGGCATGCGGACCGGTCACCGCCAGTACCTGCGGATGCGCCTTGCGGATCAGATCCTCTCGGGAACCCAGGCAGCCGGTGACGATGACCTTGCCGTTTTCGGCCAGAGCCTCGCCGATGGCATCGAGCGACTCCTCGACGGCGGCATCGATGAAACCACAGGTGTTGACCAGCACCAGATCGGCACCTTCATACGAAGGCGAAATCAGATAGCCTTCGGCGCGCAACCTGGTGAGAATCTGCTCCGAGTCGACCAATGCCTTCGGGCAACCCAGCGAAACAAAACCGACGTTCTTCGGCTTGGACATGGCATACCGCTCTCGTGAATAGCCGGCCAGTATACCGTGGGCCTGCCGGCAGCGGGCGGTCCCGGGAGAACCGGAGAGGCAGGGCGGCAAGCAAGCTGCGGCTGCGACGCCCTTACCGGTTCAGCCGGCCTCTGCGCGGCTGCCCACCGTCGACGAGCGAGCTGCAGGCGCGGTCAACGCGAGCGATCAGCCTTACCCTGGCTCACCAGCCCCAGCAAGAGGAAGAAGCAGGCGATGACGATGGCGGCAACGCCAGCCTGCAGGAGGGTTCCCACCTGCATGGCACCCAGATAGAAGTTGCCCTGAAGACGTGCCACCGCGGCGACGACGCAAAGCGCCAGGCCACCGATACCGGCGAGACGTCCCAACAGCAGAAGAAGACTTTCCATTTCTTGCCCTTTGTGTGGAAAACGAACAGAACCTGCTGCCGCACCGGCAACAACGGCATCAACCCGGCGCCACGCAACGCTGCCTCGACGAAGCAATGCCCGTGCGCCACCCACCCGATTGTAAGCGAGAGTCGTCCCGAGTCAAGCACTCGGCCGCACGACGAAGTACCGAGTACAGGCGCACGCACGGGCCGCTCCTTTCGACCGGATCGTTGACAGCGGCTGCCACGCGCCGCGCAGTCGTGACCAGCCAGCATGTTACGATTTGTATGCGAGTACACGACATCCACCAAGGAGGAAGCCATCCATGAGCGAGAACGATGCCCCAGCCAGCGAAGACGCCGCCAGCCGCTTCCCGGTCATCCGGCGGGTTGGGTTCAGCGCCGTCGGCGGTTGGTTGCGCGCCGGCTGGCGAGACTTTCGCCTGGCCGGCTTGGCCAGCATTTTCTACGGCGTGTGTTTTGCCTCCGCCGGATGGCTGATGCAGGCCGTCTTTGCCAAAGCCTATGCGCTCTTCGCCGGGCTCACCACCGGTTTTCTTCTCCTCGGTCCATTCCTGACCCTCGGACTCTACGACCTGAGTCGTCGCATCGAACGCAAAGAGTTGCCCGAGTTGGCCCCCAGCCTTGCCGCCTGGCGCCCCAACCTGGCCAATATTGGTCTCTTCGCGGCCTTGCTGGCGGTCGTCCTGCTCGTCTGGGCACGTGCGTCGATCGTTATTTTTGCTCTGTTTTTCGCAGGAGGCCTACCAACTTTTGCGGATGTCGTACGGACGGTCCTGACCTTCGAACAGGTCGACTTTGCCCTCGTCTACTTCGCCGTCGGTGGTTTCTTTGCCGCCTTTGTCTTCGCGATCAGCGTGGTTACCGTGCCGCTGATGCTGGACCGCAAGACGGATGCGGTGACCGCGGCAATCGCCAGCCTGCTCGCCTGTGGCCGCAATCCGGGTCCGATACTGCTGTGGGCTGCCTGTATCGCGATTCTCGCCGCCATCGGCTTTGCGACGGCCTTCGTCGGTCTCGTATTCACCATGCCGCTGGTCGGGCACGCCACCTGGCACGCCTATCGGGACCTCGTTGCCGCCGACGGCCAGCACGACGAAACAATGCCGCCCTGAGCGAAGAGCGCACCCTACTCCGGCAGGCCGTTCAGGAAATAGACGCTCTCCAGTTTGACTCCCGGCTTGGCGAGATAGCCGAACCAACGGTCATAAATCGTGTAGATTTCACGGCTACGACTCAGGCGAGCCAATTCGCGGTTGACCGCCAAACGAAAGTCCGCGTCATTGCGACGCATCATCAGGGCGTAAGGCTCATAGGAGAAGGTCTCCGGGCCCAGCACCCAGTCGCTCTGGTTGCCGGAGTCGAGAGCCAAGCCAATCAGCAGGGAACGGTCGGAAGCATAGGCGTCCACCTTGCCCTGCACCATCGCCGCCAGCCCCTGCTGGTGGTCGCTGACCTTGACCAGCTGCGCTCCGACCTGGTGTTGCGTCAGCGCCTCGGCGATCGTTCGCTCGCTGGTGGTACCGGCGGCAACGGCAATCCGCTTGCCGGCGAGGTCGTCGAGACGCTTGATGCCGGAAGCCTTGCGGGTCAAGTAGCTGCCGCCATCAACGAAGGTCAGCAGACTGAAATCCACCTCTTGCATTCGCGCCAGCGAACTCGTCGTCGACCCGCACTCGAGATCGATCGCACCGGACTTCAGTTTGGCGACACGCGTTTCCGGGGTAACGGGCACCCACTGTAATTGCAGTTCTTCGAGGCCCAACTGCTTGACGATGGCCGCCGCTACTCGGGTGCACAAGTCCACCGAATAGCCCCAGGGCTGGTTGTCGTCGCCAGTATAGGAAAACGGGATCGACGCCTCCCGATAGCCGAGGGAAATTGTCCGCGACGCCTTGATCTTGTCCAGGGTGCCTGCCGCCAGGGCAGACAGGGGAAAACTCAGGGCAGTCGCGACACACAGAAGCCAGCGCTCGAACCGCATCCACTTCCTCCATAAGCAAGGCTTTTTCATCGGCGGAGATTCTGACATCTCGGCAGCAATCTGCAAATCGCCGGTGCACAGACGGCCGCGCACTAGCGCCAGGCGGCCAGGAATTCCTGCCAATGCGGCTTGCCGATCTTCGCGATTTCAGCGCGCACCAAGGAAATTTCATCTGCATACTCGGCCGCCGACAGCTCGCCGCGCATGAGGCGGAAGCGAACTGACACCAGGTAGGTGTTGAGGACGTCGGTTTCGCAGTAGTCGCGTATTTCGGCAGTCCGACCGGCCTGCCACGCCTGCCACACCTTGCCACCATCCATGCCCATCTTGCCGGGAAAGCCGATCAGCTTGGCAAGCTGGTCGAGCGGTACGCTGGCACGTGGCTGATACATGGCCAGCAGGTCCATGAGGTCAAGGTGACGTGTGTGGTAGCGACCGATGTAGTTGTTCCACTTGAAGTCGCGGCTGTCCGCGTAGTCGCCGTCACCGAGGTCCCAGTAGCGCGGCGCGACGACACCATGCACGAGCCCGCGATAGTGCAGCACCGGCAGGTCGAACCCGCCACCGTTCCAGGAGACGATCTGCGGCGTGAACTTCTCGACGCCCTCGAAGAACCGTTGAATGATTTCCGCTTCGCCCTGCTCGGGCTCGGCCAGCGACCAGACACGGAGATCCTTGCCGACCCGTAGCAGGCATGAAATCACCGCTACCCGCTGCAGGTGCAGCGGCAGAAAATCGTGGCCACTCGACGCGCGCCGGTGCTGAAAAGCCAGTTCGGCGACCTCGTCGTCGGACAACAGCGGTTCCAGATCGTGCAAGCGACGCAGGCCCGCCACGTCGGGAATGGTTTCGATGTCGAAGACGAGGACGGGTTTCATCGCACAATCAGGCCGGATAGACCCCGGTCGACAGGTACCGGTCACCCCGGTCGCAAACGATGCTGACGATGGTGGCGTTCTCGAGTTCTGCGGCCAGCCGCAGGGCGACGACCAGCGCACCGCCCGACGAAATGCCAGCGAAAATACCTTCTTCGCGAGCCAGCCGGCGCGTCATGTGCTCGGCGTCTCCCTGCGCAACAGATTCGATTCGATCGACTCGCCGGCAATCGAAGATCCTGGGCAGGTAGGCCTCCGGCCATTTGCGGATACCGGGAATCTGTGACCCCTCTTCGGGCTGGCAACCAACGATACAGACGTTCGGGTTGCGTTCCTTGAGGTAACGTGAAACGCCCATGATCGTGCCGGTGGTGCCCATACTGCTGACGAAATGCGTGATCGTCCCCGCGGTCTGACGCCACAGCTCCGGACCGGTCCCTTCGTAGTGTGCCAACGGGTTGTCGGGGTTGGCGAACTGATCGAGAATGATGCCGCGCCCTTCGTTGCGCATCGCCTCGGCGACGTCGCGCGCCAGTTCCATGCTGCCCTCGCGCGGCGTCAATACCAGTTCGGCACCAAAAGCCTGCATCGTCTGCCGACGTTCCACACTCTGGTTTTCGGGCATGACCAGGATCATCCGGTAACCGCGCAAGGCAGCCGCCATCGCCAGAGCTATCCCGGTGTTACCGGAAGTCGCCTCGATCAGCGTGTCGCCTGGCTTGATGTCACCGCGCTGCTCGGCGCGTGCAATCATCGACAGTGCCGGTCTATCCTTCACCGAACCGGCCGGGTTGTTACCCTCGAGCTTGGCCAGCAGCCGATTACCGCGCGCTTCGCCGACGGCACCCGGCAGGCGTTTCAGACGCACCAGAGGTGTGTCGCCGACGTAGTCTTCGAGCGTCTTATCCATGGCTGCACAACCACTCGACGTACTGCGCGACGCCTTCGGCGACGCCGGTGAAGGGCGCATCGTAACCCGCCTTGCGCAGCTTCGAAAGATCGGCCTCGGTGAAACTCTGGTACTTCCCCTTGAGGTCCGCGGGAAACGGAATGTACTCGATCAAGCCCTGCCGCACCAGTTCGGCAAGCGGCAGCGCCGGCTGACCGACCAGGGCGCGACAGGCATTGACATTGGCCACGGCCAGCTCGTTGAAGCTCTGCGCGCGGCCCGTGCCGACGTTGAAGATACCCGACTTCTCGGGGTGATCGAGGAAGTGGAGGTTGACGCGCGCCACGTCACCGACAAAAACGAAATCGCGCCGCTGCTCACCGGCAGCGTACCCATCGCAGCCTTCGAACAACCTCACCTTGCCCTCACGCCGAAACTGATGGTAGTGATGAAAAGCTACCGACGCCATGCGCGCCTTGTGCGACTCGCGCGGACCGTAGACATTGAAATAGCGGAATCCGACGACCTGCGAATTGAACGAACCGACTTCCGCGAGTCGTCGCCGGACGATCTGATCAAAAAGGAACTTCGAATAGCCGTAGACATTCAATGGCGCCTCGTGCTGCCGCTCCTCCGTGAACACGCCGCCGCCACCATAGGTCGCGGCACTCGATGCGTAGAGCAGGGGCACTTCCTGGTCGAGGCACCAGTCGAGAATCCCCAGCGAGTAGCGATAGTTGTTCTCCATCATGTAACGGCCATCGGCCTCCATGGTGTCGGAGCAGGCCCCCTGATGCAGGATGGCGTCGAGATCGCCATCGAAGTCGCCGGCGACGAGGCGATCGAGGAATTCACCCTTGTCGATGTAGTCGGCGATGTCGCAGTCGACGAGATTCTTGAACTTGTCGGCGCGGGTCAGATTGTCGACCGCAATGATCTTGCGCACCCCGCGCTCGTTGAGCGCCTTGACCAGATTAGAGCCAATGAAGCCGGACGCGCCGGTAACGATCGTGTACATGCTCACCTCACTTCATTTCAAGGCCGCGGTAAGCTCATCGCGACCAACAACCGCCGTACCGAACCTGCCAACCACCAGGCCGGCAGCAACGTTCGCCACATGCACGGCCTCTTCCCAACCCGCACCGCCGGCAAGCATCACGGCAAGCGTCGCGATGACGGTATCCCCGGCACCGGAAACGTCGAAGACCTCTCTCGCCACCGCCAGCTCATGCAGCGCCCCGCCGGCATGGAAAAGCGACATCCCCTCCTCGCTACGCGTCACCAGCAGTCCGTCCAGCCCGAGACCGGCACGCAGCGCCTCCGCCTTGCGTGCCAGTTCTTCGGGATCCTGCCAGCGACCAACCACCGCGCGCAGTTCCGCCCGGTTGGGTGTAACGACGGTAGCGCCTGCATACTTCGAGAAATCGTCGCCCTTGGGGTCGACCAGCACGTGCTTGCCGGCATCGCGTGCCAGTCGAATCATCTCGCCGATATGCGTCAAACCGCCCTTGCCGTAGTCGGAGAGGATCACCGCGTCACAGTCGCCAAGACGCGTTGCGAATTCAAGCAACTTGGCCCGCAGAACCTCGTGCGACGGCGAGGTCTCGAAGTCGATCCGCAACAGCTGTTGCTGACGGCCAATCACCCGCAGCTTGACGGTGGTGCTGATCGCCGGGTCAACGTGCAGATTGACCGCAATGCCGCTCGCTTCCAGCAAGCGCAGCAGGCTCCGCCCGGCTTCGTCGTCGCCGACGACCGACAGCAGACCCACCTGCGCCCCCAGGGCGGCGACATTGCGGGCGACGTTGGCCGCTCCACCCGGGCGCTCTTCGCTGCGCTCAATCTTGACAATCGGCACCGGGGCCTCGGGCGAAATGCGCGTCACGTCGCCAAACCAATAGCGATCGAGCATCACGTCGCCGACAATCAGCAGCCTGGCTGCCGACAGATCAGCAAGCCGCATAGGCGCCTGCCGCGATCCTGCAAGCCCTGCTCGGGCGGCGGCCGTGCCCGGTGGCACGCACGCGCAATGGGAACATGAACGTCCTAGGGTGTCAGGTCGAATTCTTCGGTACGTTTGGGCGAATACGTCTCCCAACCGCCGCAAGCCGGACAACGCCAGTAGAACTGGCGCGCCTTGAAGCCGCAATTATCGCACCGATAGCGAGCCAGGCGCCGCGTATAGCTCTGCACTATCGCTTTCGCCAGGTCCAGATCAGGACGAATCTCCGGAGCGGCAAACAACAAGCGTGCTTCCAGCAACTTGTCGAAACCGAGCAGCGTCGGGTTACGTTTCAGCTCGTCACGAACGAGGCGGTACGCCGCCTCGGGTCCATCGCCTTCAAGCACCAGTTGAAAGACAACGTCAAGCAGGTCGAGCGAGGGGTAGCGCTCGAGGTAGCCGCGTAACAGGCGCAGCCCCTCCTCACGCCGATCGAGCTTGCGGAACGCGTCGAGCAGGCGTTGCGCGACCAGCGCGAGGTAAGTCGGGCCCTGCTGCTCGATCCGCTGCCACGAGTCGATCGCCGCATCGTACTGCTCCTGCTGAAACGCTATGTCACCCTGCAGAAGGCTGGCCCGAACGCACTTCCGGTTGCGGCCAAGCGCGGTCTGCAGGTGGCTCGCCGCGAGATCGTGACGCGAGCGGATCATCTCGGCGGCGGCCAGTTCGCAATGGTACTCGGCGATTTCCTTGTGCGACGCGAAATCCGGCAGTTCCGATGCGATGACGATCGCCTTTTCCCAATCCTTCTCCAGTTGATAGATCTCGAGCAGATTGCGCTTGGCGTCTTCCGCCAGTTCGGACTCGCGCAGCTTGTCGAAGATTTCCTCGGCCCGATCAAGCAACCCAGCCTTCAGAAAATCGTGCCCGAGTTCGGCCAGCGCTTGCAGTTTCAGATCCTGCTTGAGGTCCTCGCGCTCCAGGAGATTCTGGTGCATCCGGATCGCCCGCTCGGTTTCGCCGCGGCGACGAAAGAGGCTGCCGAGCGCAAAGTGCAGCTCGATGGTCTCGGGGTCGACCCGGACGGCTTCGACAAAAGCCTCGATCGCGCGATCGGGCTGCTCGTTGAGCAGGAAGTTGAGCCCTTGAAAGTACGAACGCGGCAAGGCCCGCGACTCCCTCACCAGATGCCGGATGTCGATGCGTGCGGCCGCCCAGCCGAGCCCGAAGAAGAGCGGAAAAAGCAGCAACTGCCAGTACTCGAATTCAATCATGGAATCGGCTTTGTGATGTTCAGACCCGGTGGAGCGGGTCGCTGGCCACGCTGGTCCGAGCTTCGTTCAACTCACGCTGCAGGCGGGCGAGTTCGCGGCGCTGGCCAAGCAGAGTGCTGGGCAGGAAGAGCACGGCGAGGCCGGCGCCGCCAGCAAGAGACGCGAGCACGACAATGATCAGGGGCGCGTGCCAAGTGGCATCAAGAAAGACATGCACGCCAACCGGATCGGTGTTCTTGATGGCAAACGCAAAAAGGAGAAGGAACAGGACGATTCTCGAGGTCCACGACAATCCACGCATCAATCACCTTCCCACAGAAAAACGGGCGGCATGTTGCCGCCCGCAAACCCGTACTCACTGATCACTCAGATCGATTCCAGGGAGCCGTCCACGCGCTCCCGCAACTCCTTGCCAGCCTTGAAGTGCGGCACCCACTTTTCCGGAACGTTGACCTTCTCCCCCGACTTCGGGTTACGCCCGACGCGCGGTGGCCTGTAGTTCAAGGCGAAGCTCCCGAAACCGCGGATCTCGATGCGATCGCCGTTTGACAGCGCCTCGGCCATCGCCTCGAGAATCATCTTGACCGACAGGTCCGCATCCTTGGCGACCAGTTGTGGGAAGCGCTCGGCCAGTTGGGCGATGAGATCCGACTTGGTCATCGCTCGAACCTATTGCGGATTGTTCAGCTTGGCTTTTAGCAACGCCCCGAGGTTGGTCGTGCCCGAGCTGGCACTGCTGCTATCGGCAGAAAACTTCTGCATCGCCTCCTGCTGCTCGGCCTGCTCCCTGGCCTTGATCGACAGGCTGATCGAACGCGTCTTGCGGTCGATGTTGATGATCATCGCCTCGATCTGGTCGCCTTCCTTGTAGACCCTGGTGAGGTCGTCGATCCGATCACGCGAGACTTCAGACGCCCGCAGATACGCCTCGATGTCGCCGTCCAGCATCACCACCGCGCCACGCGCGTCAACCGATTTAACCAATCCACGCACGATGCTGTTCTTGTCGTGCGTGGCAATGTAGCTGGTGTAGGGATCGCCGTCGAGTTGCTTGATACCCAGGGAAATCCGCTCCTTGTCGGTGTCGATGGCGAGAACCACGGCATCAACCTCGTCGCCCTTCTTGAAATTGCGAATGGCTTCCTCACCCGGCAGCGACCACGACAGGTCGGACAGGTGCACCAGGCCGTCGATGCCGCCGGGCAGGCCGATGAACACGCCGAAGTCAGTGATCGACTTGATCGCGCCACGCACCCGGTCGCCCTTCTTGTAGTTCATCGAGAAGTCGTCCCACGGATTGGCAGCGCACTGCTTCATCCCCAGCGAAATCCGCCGCCGGTCCTCGTCGATCTCGAGGATCATCACCTCGACTTCGTCGCCCAGCTGAACGACCTTGGACGGATGGACGTTCTTGTTGGTCCAGTCCATCTCGGAGACATGCACCAGTCCTTCGATTCCCTGCTCGATCTCGACGAAGGCGCCGTAGTCGGTGAGGTTGGTGACCTTGCCGAAAAGACGGGTCGTCGGCGGGTAGCGACGCGAAATGCCAACCCAGGGATCTTCGCCGAGCTGCTTGAGGCCGAGCGAAACGCGGTTCTTTTCCTGGTCGAACTTGAGGATCTTGGCCTGGACTTCGTCGCCGACCGCGAGAACCTCGGACGGGTGCCGAACACGACGCCACGCCAGATCGGTGATGTGCAGCAGGCCATCGATGCCGCCGAGATCGACGAAGGCGCCGTAGTCGGTGATGTTCTTGACCACGCCCTTGACGATGCTGCCTTCCTTGAGGGCGGCGAGCAGGGCATCGCGCTCTTCGCCGACGCTCGCCTCGAGGACGGCACGCCGCGAGACCACCACGTTGTTACGCTTGCGGTCGAGCTTGATGACCTTGAATTCGTAGGTCTTGCCTTCGTACGGCGTGGTGTCCTTGACCGGACGCATGTCCACCAGAGAGCCCGGCAGGAAGGCGCGGACGCTGTTGGTCATTACCGTCAGCCCCCCCTTGACCTTGCCGGTGATCGTGCCGACCACGAGACTACCGTCGTTCAGCGCCTGTTCGAGGGCATTCCACGCAGCGACCCGCTTGGCACGGTCGCGCGACAGGCGCGTTTCGCCGAAACCGTTCTCGAGTTGCTCGATGGCCACCTGGACGAAGTCACCGACCTTGACTTCGAGTTCGCCCTGGTCATTGCGAAATTCCTCAAGTTCGATATAGCTTTCGGACTTGAGGCCGGCATTGACGACGACAAAATTCTGGTCGATGCGCACGACTTCTGCGGTGATGACCTCTCCAGGGCGCATTTCCTGACGCCCGAGGCTCTCTTCGAAAAGTTCGGCAAAGCTTTCTTGCATGCTGGGATTGGCTGACATATATGTTGAGTTACCTAACCGCAACGGCTGCGGGGTGAGTTGATAACGATCACCAGTTCCCGACACTCCGGGGACCCCGCTGCGGAGCAGGTCCGCAGAACCGGCAGGCCGCGGGAGGATCCGCCGCCTGGCCGACGACGACGCGTCGAACTGGTGACACCACTGGCTGACGGCGACTGCCGTTCACCCTTTTTTCGGAACCTTGTTGACCCAGTCGAGCACCTTGGCCACCGCAATTTCGATGGTCAGGTTGGTCGTGTCGAGCAATTCAGCATCCGTACTCTGCTGCATCGGGGCGACGCTGCGTTGGCTGTCCCGTTCGTCGCGTTCGCGCAAATCCAGCAAGAGATCTGTAATACTAGCAGCGATTCCTTTGTCGATCAACTGCTTATGGCGTCTCCTGGCACGCATCTCGACAGTCGCGGTGAGGAAGACCTTGGTCGAGGAATCCGGGAACACCACCGAGCCCATGTCGCGGCCATCGGCTACCAGCCCGGGCGGGCGGCGGAAGGCACGCTGCCGGAAGAGCAGCGCCGCGCGCACGCCCGGCAAGGCCGCCACTCGCGAGGCACCGGCGGAGATCTTCTCGTTGCGGATGGCATCACCGACATCCTCGCCGGACAGCCTGATCGCGGTGCCGGCAAACTCGACATCGAGACCGGCGGCGATCGCCGCCACGCCGGCTTCGTCGTCCCAGCCGACGTCCGCCCGGGCAGCGGCCAGGGCCGTCAGCCGATACAAGGCCCCGGAATCGAGGTAGTGCCAGCCGAGCGCCTCGGCGACACGCGAGGCGATTGTCCCCTTGCCGGACGCCGAGGTGCCATCGATGGCGATCACCGGCACCGCCTGCGTGACTTCGGCAAAGCGCGCGAAATAGTCGGGGAAGGTCTTCGCCACCGTCTGCGGATCATTGATGCGCAGCGGCGTCCCCAGGGCCGCCACCGAGAAACACATGGCGATGCGGTGATCGTCGTAGGTGTCGATCACCGCCGGTTGCAGGGCCCGGCCCGCAAGCGGAGGGGACACGCGAATGAAATCCTCGCCGACATCGACGCGCGCGCCGAGCTTGCGCAACTCGGTCGCCATGGCGGCGATCCGGTCGGTTTCCTTGACCCGCCAACTCGCGATGTTGCGCAGGCTCGTCGGCCCCTCGGCAAACAGCGCCACGCTGGCCAGGGTCATCGCCGCATCGGGAATGTGATTGCAGTCGAGATCGATCCCCTGCAAGCTGCCGGCGTCGGGCGCCGAGGCTTCGAGCCAGTTGGCACCGCAAGTGATTCGCGCCCCCATCAGCGCCAGCGCATCGGCAAAGCGGACGTCGCCCTGCATCGAGTCACGGCCAACGCCTTCGACGCGCAGCGGCCCTCCGCCGATGGCACCCAGGGCGAGAAAATACGACGCCGACGAGGCGTCACCTTCCACGTGCAGCACTCCCGGCGAGCGATAGGTGCTACCGGCCGCTACCGTAAAGCGGCGCCAGCCATCGCGCTGGATCTGCACACCAAAGCGCGCCATGGTCGCCAGCGTGATTTCCACATAGGGTTTCGAGATCAGTTCGCCGACCACTTCGACCGTCGTCTCGACGCCACGCAGCGGCAGCGCCATCAACAGTCCGCTCAGGAACTGGCTCGACACGTCGCCACGCACGACGACCGCACGCCCCTCCTCGCCCCGACCCGGCATCGGCGGGCTGATCGCCAAGGGCGGAAAGCCGGCTTCCCCCAGGTAGCGGATGTCGGCACCGAGTTGCCGCAAACCATCCACCAGGTCGCCAATCGGACGTTCGTGCATGCGCGGCACCCCCGACAGCCGGTAGTCACCGCCGGCAAGGGCGAGGACCGCCGTCAGCGGCCGAAAGGCCGTTCCCGCGTTGCCCAGAAACAGGTCGGCGGCACGTACGGGAAAAACCCCGCCAACCCCGGTGACGCGAAACACCGTGTCGCCCAGCGGCTCGACGCCAACGCCCAGCGCTCGCAGTGCATCGAGCATGCGCGCCGTGTCGTCCGCGACCAGCAGGTCGTGAAGCTCGGTTTCGCCGCTCGCCAGAGCGGCCAGCAGCAGCACACGGTTGGAAATGCTCTTCGAGCCGGGCAAGCGCAACGTGCCGCGCGCCCCGACCAGTTGCGGCAGATCGAGATAGGCTGTGCTCACTCGCTCGCCTTGTTCTCGGCCCAGGCCCGCCGCGCCGCGCGCGCCACGTCGAAGGCCGCTTCCAGACCGGCACCGTCGGAACGTTGCAGAGCATCGCGCAGCTCATCGAGCTGCGCGCGGTAGCGGTCGAGTTCGTCGAGCAGCGCCGTCCGGTTGGCCAGACAGATGTCGCGCCACATCTCCGGATGGCTGGCGGCGATACGCGTGAAGTCGCGAAAACCACTCGCCGCGAAATCGAAAAGGAGATCGCGGTTGTCGCGCCGGGTCAGGTCATGCACCAGGGCAAAAGAGAGGAGGTGGGGCAGGTGGCTGACGGCGGCGAAGACGCGATCATGCTCCGCCGGACTCAGCTCCCTGACCAGAGCGCCGCAGCACTCCCATGCCGCGCGCACGCGCGCCACGCTCGCCACCGCGTTCTCGGGAAGCGGCGTCAGCACCACCTGCTTCTGGCGATAGAGATCGGCGCGCGCAGCCAGCGCACCGCTGTTCTCGGCACCGGCAATCGGATGTGCCGGCACGAACTGCCCAAGCCGCTCGCCGAAGTGCGCGCGTGCGGCGGCAACCACGTCTCCCTTGGTGCTGCCGGCGTCGGTGACGACGGTCTGCGGGCCCAGACAGGGGGCGATGCGCGCCATGATCTCGGGGGTCGTTCCGACGGGCGTGGCAATCAGGACGAGGTCGGCGTTGCCCACCTCCTGGCCGATGTTGAAGCCGGCGCGGTCAAGGATGCCGAGGTCGAGCGCCTGCGTCAGCGAACCCAGGCGTCTTCCAAAACCGACGACCTCGCCAACCTCCCCGGCGGACTTGAGGGCGAGCGCGAAAGAGCCGCCGATCAGGCCGACGCCAAAGATGACGATCTTGCCGAACTGCGGGGCCCCGTTCACAGCCGGAGAGCCCACTGCCGGGCGATCACAGGGAACCCCCGAGCGCTTCCAGGAAGCGGGCGTTCTCTCTCTCCGTGCCGATCGTCACGCGCAGCCACTCGGGCATCCCGTAAGCCGCAATCGGACGCACGATCACCCCATGCCTGAGCAAGCTCTGGTTCACCAGCGCCGCCTCGCTCACCCGAAAGGTCACGAAATTGCCGTGCGATGGAATGTGCTGGCAGCCGATCCGCTTCAGCCCGCCGACGATCTGTTCCATTCCCGCCCGATTCAGGGCATAGCTGCGGGCGACGAATTCATGGTCGTCGAGTGCGGCCGTGGCCGCCGCGAGCGCCATGTTGTTGCAGTTGAAGGGCTGACGAACGCGATTCATGAGGTCGGCGATCTCGGCCGACGTCAGCGCATAGCCGACGCGCAGGCCCGCCAGACCGTAGATTTTCGAGAACGTGCGGGTGATCATTAGATTCGGCAGGTCGGCGAGCCAGGCAGTCGTATCGACCCGATCACCGGGAGACAGGTATTCGTTGTAGGCCTCGTCGAGGACAACGACGACATCCGACGGTACCGACTCGACAAACGCCTTGAGCTGGCCATACGGCGCAAAGCTGCCGGTCGGATTGTTGGGGTTGGCAATCCAGACCAGCCGCGTATCGGGCCGGATCGCGCCGCGCATCGCCTCCAGGTCATGGCCATAATCCCGTGCCGGAACGGCGATTGGTTCGGCACCGGCCGACAGCGTCGCCAGCGGATAGACGGCAAACGCATACTGGGCGAACACGGCCGTGCGACCGGGCGCGAGAAAAACGCGCGCCACCAGATCGAGAACGTCGTTCGAACCATTGCCGAGCACGATGCGCTCCATGCCGATGCCCGTCCGCTCAGCCAGCGCCTGTTTCAGCAGGAAGTCGTCCGGGTAGCGCGACAAGTCCGCCATCGCCTGTTCCGCAGCGGCCCGCGCTTTCGGGCTCATGCCGAGCGGATTTTCGTTGGACGCCAGCTTGACGATCTGGTCGACGGCGATGCCCATCTCGCGCGCCAGCTGGGTAATCGGCTTGCCCGGCTGGTAGGGCGAGATGGCCCGGACGTAGGGTAACGATTGTTCGCAGAGTGCCATCGGCAGTCCTCGAAAGTATTGCGTTAGTAGGCCGCCATCGGGTAGGAGCCGAGCAGCTTCAGGTACGGCGCCCGCCGCCCGAGTTCGGCAAGCGCGGCGCGCACAGGCGGATCGTCGCGGTGGCCCTCGACATCGACGAAAAAGACGTACTCCCAGAGCGTGTGCCGAGCCGGCCGCGACTCGAGCCGCGTCAACGACACCGCGGCGTCGGAGAAGGGCGACAGCAGCTGGCTCAAGGCGCCGGTCTGGTTGGCGGCGGACATGATCAGCGACGTCTTGTCGCGCCCCGACGGTCCGGCATCCTGACGACCCAGGACGACGAAACGCGTCGTGTTGTTCGGCTCGTCCTCGATGTTGCTCGCCAACTGCGGCAGCTGGTAGCGATCGGCCGCCGCCTGCCCGGCGATCGCCGCCGCACCGGCCTCGCCGGCGGCGAGTTGCGCCGCCTGCGCATTGCTGCCGACCGGTATGCGCTGCGCCTGTGCCAGCGAGCGGTTCAGCCACTCGTGGCATTGCGCCAGCGACTGGGCATGCGAATACACCTTGCGCACATCGGCAAGCGACGCTTCGCTGGAGAGCAGGTGCTGATGGATGCGCAGGACCACCTCACCACAGATCTTCAGCGGCGTCGTCAACAACAGGTCGAGCGTACGTCCGATCGCACCTTCGGTCGAGTTCTCGATCGGCACCACCGCGTAGTCGGCATGCGCGGCCTCGACCTCGCGGAAGACATCGTCAATCGAGATCTGCGGCATCAGGCGGGCGGCGTGACCGAAGTGCTTGGTCGCCGCACCCTCCGAAAAGGTGCCGAGAGGTCCGAGGAAGGCGATGCCCAGCGGCTGCTCGAGCGACAGGCACGCCGACATCACTTCGCGGAAGAACCAGGTGATCGTTTCGTTGGCCAGTGGGCCCGGGTTCATTTCCTGGACCCGGTGCAGCACCTGAGCCTCACGCTCCGGACGGTAAATGAAACCCGCTTCGCCGTGGCGCGCCTTGATCTGGCCAACCTGCTGCGCATACCTGGCACGCTGGTTCAGCAGTTCGAGCAGATCACCATCAACTCGGTCGATCTGCTGACGGACGATCGCCAGCTCCTTCTGCAGATCCTCGTTCATGCTCCCACCCGCAGTCACCAGCCGCCGGTCGACCACTCACCACCCAGGACGGCCAAGGAGGCCGGCGCAACAGGGGCGGTCGAAACATGCAGCACGCGCGTCACTCCTCGCCCGGATCAGCGTACTGGCCCCCGGCTGCCGGCTCACCTGGCTGCTCGACCAGATCGGCAATCTCGGCATCGTCTTCGGTCTCGACGATCTTCTCGAGGCCCGCCAGCTTCTCGCCGGCGTCAAGGGCAATCAGTGTCACGCCCTGCGTGGCGCGACCCAACTCGCGAATCTCACGCACACGAGTGCGGATCAACACGCCACCGGTCGTGATCAGCATGATCTCGTCCTCATCACGAACCAGGCGAGCGGCCACCACTCTGCCGTTGCGCTCGCTGCCGGCAATGGCGATGACGCCCTGCGTGCCACGCCCCGAATGCCGGAAATCCGCGAGCACCGTGCGCTTGCCGAAGCCATTCTCGGTGGCCACCAGGACGGTCTGCTGATCGTTGTCGGCGACCAGCAGCGAGAGAACCTGTTGCTGGTCCGCCAGCCGCATCCCGCGCACACCGCGCGCCGTGCGTCCCATCGGCCGGACGTCCTCCTCGTCGAACCACACCGCCTTGCCGGCGTCGGAAACCAGGACCACGTCCTGCGTACCGTTGGTGATCTCGGCACCGATCAGGACGTCCTCGTCATCGAGGGCGACGGCGATGATGCCGGCCTTGCGCGGATTCGAGAAATCGGACAGCGGCGTCTTCTTCACCGTCCCTTGTGCCGTGCACATGAAGATGTAGCGATCGTCGGTAAACTCCTTGACCGGCAGGATCGCGCTGATCTTCTCGCCTTCCTCGAACGGGAACAGGTTCACGATCGGCTTGCCGCGACTGGTTCGCGTCCCTTGCGGCACTTCATAGACCTTCAGCCAGTACACCCGGCCCCGATTGGTGAAGCAGAGAATGAAATCGTGCGTGTTGGCGACGAACAGGTGATCGACGAAATCATCGGTTTTCATCGCCGCCGCCTGCTTGCCGCGTCCGCCACGCCGCTGCGCCCGGTAGTCGGCGAGCGGCTGCGATTTGATGTAGCCGGTGTGCGACAGCGTCACGACCATATCGACGGGGGTGATGAAGTCCTCGATACCCAGGTCCTGGGTGCTGATGACGATCTCCGAACGCCGCTTGTCACCGAACTGGGCACGGATCGCGGTCAGTTCCTCGACGATCATCTCGGTGATCCGCTCCGGCCGCGCCAGGATATCCATCAGGTCGGCGATGCGCGCCAGGAGTTCGCCGTAATCCGCGACGATCTTGTCGCGTTCGAGACCGGTCAGTCGTTGCAGGCGCAGTTCGAGGATCGCCTGCGCCTGCGCTTCGGAGAGCAGATAACCGCTCGCCGACAGCCCGTATTCCAGGCCCAGCCCTTGCGGACGCGTGGCGTCGAGCGCCGCACGCTGCAGCATCTCGGCCACCGTCGGTGACGTCCACAACCGCGACATCAAGCCGCGGCGAGCATCGGCCGGCGTCGGCGACGCCTTGATCAGGGCGATGATTTCATCGACGTTGTCGAGCGCCACCGCCAGGCCTTCCTGGATGTGTGCCCGTTCGCGCGCCTTGCGCAGTTCGAAAACGGTGCGCCGGGTGAGCACTTCGCGTCGGTGCCGCAGGAAACACTCGAGCATCTGCTTGAGGTTCAGGAGCCGTGGCTGGCCGTCGACCAGCGCCACCATGTTCATGCCGAAGGTATCCTGGAGCTGCGTCTGCTTGTACAGGCAGTTCAACACCACCTCGGCGACTTCGCCGCGCTTCAGCTCGATGACGACGCGCATGCCCGACTTGTCGGACTCGTCGCGCAGGTCGGAAATGCCCTCGATCCGCTTCTCGTTGACCAGCTCGCCGATCTTCTCGAGCAGCGTCCGCTTGTTCACCTGGTAGGGCAGTTCGTCGATGATGATCGCCTGACGGTTGTTGCCCTTGTCCATGTCCTCGAAATGCGTCCGGCCGCGCATCACCACGCGCCCACGCCCGGTGCGGTAGCCCTCGCGCACGCCGGCGACGCCGTAGATGATGCCGGCCGTCGGAAAGTCGGGGCCCGGCACCAGGTCGATCAGTTCGTCGATCGTCACCTCGGCGTTGTTGAGCAGCGCCAGGCAGGCATCGATGATTTCGCCCAGGTTATGCGGCGGAATGTTGGTCGCCATGCCGACGGCGATGCCCGCCGAGCCGTTGATCAGCAGATTCGGAATGCGCGCCGGCATGACCAGCGGCTCCTCCTCGGAGCCGTCGTAGTTGGGTCCGAAATCGACCGTTTCCTTGTCGATGTCGGCCAGCAGTTCATGCCCGATACGCGCCATCCGCACTTCGGTGTAACGCATCGCCGCGGCGTTGTCGCCGTCGACCGAGCCGAAGTTGCCCTGCCCGTCGACCAGCATGTAGCGCAGCGAGAAATTCTGCGCCATGCGCACGATGGTGTCGTAGACGGCCGTGTCGCCATGCGGGTGGTACTTGCCGATGACATCACCGACGATACGGGCCGACTTCTTGTAGGGCTTGTTCCAGTCGTTCGACAGCTCGTGCATGGCGAAGAGGACGCGCCGATGCACCGGCTTGAGACCGTCGCGGGCGTCCGGCAGAGCCCGCCCGACAATGACGCTCATTGCATAATCGAGATACGAGCGCCGCATCTCGTCTTCGAGGCTGACGGGCAGGGTTTCCTTGGCGAAAGCTTCCATCTTCTTCCCGCTGATGACGCGACTGAGGGGGTAATGTCGGCGTCGTGATCAAGCCCGTGATTCTATCACGCCAGCGCTGCCTCTGGCCTGACGAGTCGCGCATTGGCGCGCATTGGCGGCGGTCAGACGGCGCGGGGCGCGGGCTGGATCCGTATACGCCAGGAGTCCCAGTGGCGGGCACGGTCGATGCCCTGGGCAGGCTCGCGCGCATCAATCGACACGCCGGCAGATACTGCGACCGCGGCGGCGCGGCGCCGGGCGTTTGCGCCGGCCGGGCGGCAGCGATCAGCTAGCGCCGATGGTTTCCCGCAAGGCGCGCACCTGCGCCAGGCCAGCGGCGTCGTCGAGCCTCGCGAAAGCCGCCTCGGCCAGCGTCAGGACGTCCCGCGCCTCCTCGCGCGCGCCGCCCATCGCCAGCACCTGCGCCAACAGTTGGCCGATTCCTCCGATGAAATCCGGGCGACCGAGCTGCCGGCTGGTCGCGAAGGCCGCGACGAGGTCGTCGTGGATCCGCTGCAGGCCGCCACTCTCGTGCTCGCCGCGCTGCAAGCGAAGCGCAGCCATCGAGTAGCGGATGTGCGCGAGGCTGTCGATATCGCCCAAGCGCTCGGCGACCGGCAGCCGTTGTTCGTGCAAGGCCAGCGCCTCGTCGAGCTGTCCGCGGGAGGCGAGGATGTCGGCGATCCTGCCCTGGGTCACCGCCTTCGACCGGACGTCGCCGAGGCGCTCGAAAGCGAGAAGCACTTCTTGGCGAAGGATGCGCAGCGCCTCGTCGAGCTGGCCGCGGGAGGCGAGGATGTCGGCGATCTTGCCCTGGGTCACCGCCTTCTCCCGGACGTCGCCGAGGCGCTCATAGACGGGCAGCTGTTCTTCGACCCGGATGCGCAGTGCCTCGTCAAGCTGGCCGCGGGAGGCGAGGATGTCCGCGATGCAGCCCTGGGTCACCGCCTTCGACCGGACGTCGCCGAGGCGCTCATAGACGGGCAGCTCTTCTTCGACGCGGAGGCGCAGCGCCTCGTCGAGCTGGCCGCGGGAGACGAGAATGTCGGCGATGTAGCCCTGGGTCACCGCCTTCGACCGGACGTCGCCGAGGCGCTCATAGACGGGCAGCTGTTCTTCGACGCGGAGGCGCATCGCCTCGTCGAGCTGGCCGCAGGAGGCGAGGATGTCGGCGATGCGACCGACGGCGACGGCTGCGCTGCGACGATCGTCAATTTCGCGGAACGCCGCCCCTGCGGCCTTGGCGTGTGCCAGAGCGGCCTCCGAGCGGCCGAGCGACTGCTCGATGTCGCTGGCTTCGAGCATCAAATCGGCGTCCGGTCCGCCCGGCTCGCCAATGCTCCGCAGATAGTCGCCGATCTCGGCCAGGCGTCGTTCGCGCTGCGCGCGCTCGGCGCTGCCGAGGAAGATCGAACCACGGTGCACCGCCAGACGCTCCGCTGGCGGGTGCGAGAAATCGAGCACCGCCGCGCGCCACGCCCAGAGGTCCGGGGCTTCGCTGGCGACGGTCGCGATGGTGCCGGGGTCGAGCCACAGCACGAGCGTATTGGGGACGTCGGCGGCCAGCGACTCGCGGCGATAGTTGAGCGCATGCAGGGCTTCCGGACCGGCTTGCCGCAGCCAGGCCTCGACGCCGACGAGGTGGATCGGGTTGTGCTGCGGGCCGATCCGCCGCAACTCGTCGAGCACCACCGACGGCCCGGCGAGCGGCACGAGATCGACGATTACTGCCGACGGGTGGCGGACGTCGATGCGGTCGATCAGCGCTTGCCGATAGGCGAACGAGAGGCACCCGGCGAAGACCAGTTGAAAGCCGCCGGCGTGCTCGAGCAGGCGTTGCAGGCGCAGGAAATCGCCGCTGTGGCGACCGTCGAGATCCTCGCCGAAAACCGCCGCCGGCGCGCTCGAACTGGCCGCTGCCAGAGTCGGCTGTTTAGCTACGGGAGAGTTCATCGGCCGACAAGGCGAGCCGGGATTGCTCGGCACAGTAGCCGTCGAGCGCCCGCACCGCCGGATGCGACTGCCACCAGTAGCTGTTGTATTCGAGTAGGGCGAGATCGTAGAGCAAACGCCGGGTCTGCTCGGTGACCGGCGCGTAGTCGGTGCCGGCCCGGTCGATCCGGGCGAGCAGCGCGAAGTCGTCGGGCTGCACCAGGCGCCGATACTCGTTGGTCAGCCGCCGCGCCGCGGTAGCCGCCACCTGGCCGCTGATCGGTCCCTGGTCGATCTCCTGGAAGCAGAGGTTGACGAGCCGTAGCAGGTCGCGCGGATGGCCGCCGGAATGCGCGATGAGCCCGTCCAGGGTCGCCGGGTCGTCGAAGTTCTCCGCCGGCAGGCGCCTATGGACGAACTCGCGCAGGCGCTGCCAGGCGACGGGTAGCGGCTCGTGCTGGCCCTTCTCGGCCAACTTGACCATCGGTAGACGGAAGATGGCGTCGAAATTCTGGCCGACCTGCCCCTGTTCGTTGAGCACGCCGATCGGCGCACAATAGATGCAGTTGCCGCGCTATTGGCGGGAGCTGGTGGCTGTCGCGGACGAAGAAGTCGTCGGCCCCGTCACCGCGCAGACGATCGGTGCCATCGACGACGAAGATCACTGCGTGCCCTTTGCCGTGCTTGTCGACCTCGCTTTCGACGAATGACAGGAGCTGGTTGAAACCGCGCGCGAGCACCGAAAAAGAGTTCCTTACACTCTCGCGAATCTCGGTCTTGTAGGTGGTGTTGCTGCGAATCGCCGCCGTCAGACTGGCGAACAGCTTGCCGACGAACGGCAGCCCGGTTTCTGCCTTGACGCCGGCCTTGACCTCGCCGCTGAGGCTGGTCGTCAATGCCGTGTTGCGGCTGACCTCGCGAAACCACTCGTGCAGCGGCGTCAGGAAAACCTCGGGGACGGTGATGCCGGCCTGCTCGACGCTTGCCGCCAGGGCTTCCGCGAGGGCCAGAGCGACGTCGGCGTAAGTCAGGTTGTTGATGTCGAGCGCCTGCAGCGCGTCGATCGAGACAACGAGGAAGCGTTCGGGCCCGGCGAGTTCCGCGGCGATCGCCCGCAGCTCGGTACTCTTGCCGCAGCCGCGATGGCCGCCGAAGAGGATGCATTTGCCGACCGGCGGGACGCGCAAGCGCCGCGCATCCACCTCGATTCCGAGTTCGCGCAGCAGGCGCTTGCTGTTGTAGTCGCCACGCGCGTCGTTCAAGGCCACGCGGCGCTCATCGCCGGGTGCGAGAGGCTCGTCGTACTGGAAATTCTTGCGGTAGTCCCAGATATCCAGCGTTGGTCCTTCTCCCGAACAGGCCGGCAAACCAGGCCGGCAAACGGCGGCATGGCGGCTGAGTGCTCGCCGCGACTCCAGCTTTTGCTCGTTGGCGGATCGGGCGGGCTGCGTGGCCCCGGATTTCGCTTGCGCTGCATCCGGGCTACGTGGTTACGCGGTTACGTGGTTACGCGGCGACGGTGGTGCGGCGGGACAGCGCGTTGCCGGCCGCCACCCACCGGAACAGCGTCAGCCGAGGCGTTCGGCGTTGTCCTTGACCTGGCGAATCAGCGGTGCGAGAGCGGCGTCGGTGAGGGTCGCGGCACTGCCGAAAAGCGCGTACCAGGCGAGTGCGCTGCCGACGAGCGCCTCGCCCAAGTCGGCCTGCCGTTCCCGCAAGTCCTCTACGCTGCGACTGGCGGCCAGCGACATGGCGCTGCCGGCGCAGGCAGCCATCGCCTCGCCGGTGCGTGTCCAGAAGCTGGCGACTTCACCGGGCAACGCGCTTGCCATGGCAGCCAGGCCCTCCAGCGGCACGGCGACCTTCTCGCGCGTCATCAGCGCCATTTCTTCCCAGTCGTGCCCGTCGCCTGATGTATGACCGCGCAGCAGGCCGTAACTGCGCTGCGTGATGACTTCCATCGACGCGAGCATCCCCTGGTTGAACTGCCTTCCCAGGCGGGTCCATTGCAGGACCGGTGCCAGCAGTTGATCACGGACTTCCTCTCGATTCATGTCTGATTCTCCTGAAATTGTCGTCGACGGGACGTCGATCGGTGTTGGGAATTAGGTACACAGCGGCCGGACTGCCCCGGCAGGCTTGTGAACCGTCAGGATACCTCGTTTTCCCGCGAACGACGGTCCTTCATCAGAGGTAGCGTGCCGCGTCGTCGAAGTCGATTCCTTGCGTAGCGGGTAGTTCCGCACGCGCGACGCGTGCCACCATGAAAGCTCTCTGCCGCGGTGGTCCGGCCAGCTCGGCGACCGAAAAGTCGACGTCCGCAGCCCGCTCGGAACTCCCTTCCTCGAGCACGACGTTCATCGTGCTCAGCCGCAACTGCCTTTGCCCGACGCGCAGGTGACGCTCGGGGTTGGCGAGCACGTCGCGCAGGCACTCGAGTTCCATGGCCAGCGCCGACTGGGTGTCACCCACCGTTTCGAGTTGCCGCTCGTTTTCCTGTAGCTCGGTTTCAAGCCTGGCCTGCTCGTTGCGTGCTGCTGGCGGCGAACCGAACATCGACCCGAGACCTGGACCCTGCTGCTGCAACAGGCGCAGGCGGGCGCGAATCAGCGCACGATTGGCCTCGAGTTGCTGCCTTTCGACGCGATCCTCGCCAATCTCGGCCAGAGCCCGGCCGAGCAGATACTCGAAGGCCTCGACGCCGACGATACGGCGCAAGCGGGATTCGTCCCGGCCGCAGATGTGCGCCCGGTGGTCCGAGAAGCTGACACTGGTCTGGACCACGTCGCGCTGGACCAGTTCACCCTGCAAGGCCATCCCGAAGACGCGCTGCTCATTGAATGCCATGCCGAGGACCAGGCAGGCCTCATCGAGCTCGGGGAACTTGTCGAACAGGGTACGCAGATTGTCCGAACGTCCAAGTGCCTTCGGGATATCCGAGGGGGCAACAAAGAACGCCCGCAAGGCGGGGTCAGTAGCCCAGGTCGCCGTCGACACCGGCCGTGCATCGGGCAGTGCCTTGATCATCGCGCGCAGGAATTCTATGGTGGTGCCGACGGCCGGGGCCAGATGACTGTGGCACGCGGGCAGCACCTTCAGGCGCGGATTGGTCAGCGTGATCGCCTTCTCGGTGGCTGCCCCAATCATCTCGTCGGACACACGGTCCGGATCGAACTGCGCCGGCCTGTTCTTGAACCAGTCGAGAATGCCCATAACCCCTCCCGCTAGCGAAAGCCCTGCCTGCTTTCGTCGACACAGCAACGGTACTTCAGCGCGCTGGGTTGCGCGTGCGGACCAGCGCGGGGTCGCGCGGGAATCACCCTAGTGGATGACGACGGACAACCGTCTCCGCGCGCTCCGGTCCGGTCGACACGATGTCGATCGGAATGTCACACAGTTCTTCGATGCGCGCCAAATAGGCCTGCGCCGCCAGCGGCAGCGCGGCCATCGTAGTCGCGCCAACCGTCGACCCTGACCAGCCGGGAAGGCTCTCGAGGACCGGCTCACAGGCGGCGACCTCGTCGGCGCCCATCGGCAGGAGGTCGACGATGCTGCCGTCGAGCCGATAACCGGTACAGATCTTCAGCTCGGCAAGACCATCGAGAACGTCGAGTTTGGTGATGCACAGACCAGTGACCCCGTTGATCTGGATCGAACGCTTGAGCGCCGCGACATCGAGCCAGCCGCAGCGACGTTTGCGTCCGGTGACGGTGCCGAACTCCCGGCCTTTCTGAGACATCTGGTGTCCTGGCAGGCCCTCGGTCTCGATATCGAGCTCGCTCGGGAAAGGCCCGCCGCCAACGCGCGTGCAATAGGCCTTGGTGATTCCCAGGACGTAGTGCAGCATGCCCGGACCGATGCCCGAGCCGGCGGCCGCCTGACCGGCAACGCAGTTCGATGAGGTGACGAAGGGATAGGTGCCATGATCGATGTCGAGCAGCGCCCCTTGAGCTCCTTCGAAGAGCAGATTGTGGCCGGCCTTGTTCAGCGCATGCAGCGCTGCCGATACGTCGGTGACCAGCGGCTTGATCTCCTCGGCGTCGGCCATCGCCTGCGCCAGTACGGCTTCGCAATCGACTGCCGCGGCACCCAAATAGCGAGTCAGCACGAAGTTGTGGTAGTCGAGATTCTCCTTGAGCTTCTCGGCAAAACGGGCGGGATAGAACAGGTCGTAAACGCGTAGCGCACGGCGCGCCACTTTGTCTTCGTACGCGGGCCCGATGCCCTTGCCGGTCGTGCCGATCCTGACGTCCGCACAGCGCGCAGCCTCACGAGCATGATCGAGGGCAGAGTGGTAGGCGAGGATGATCGGACAGCCCGGGCTGATCTTGAGCCGCGAGCGGACATCGATGCCACCTGACTCGATCACCCGGATCTCGCTGATCAGGTGATGGATATCGAGCACGACACCGTTGCCGATGAAGCAATCGACCCCGTCGCGAACGATCCCCGAGGGCACCAGATTGAGCTTGTAGACCTTGTCGCCGACGACCAGCGTATGACCGGCGTTGTGGCCGCCCTGAAAGCGCACGACCCCCTTCGCATGATCGGTGAGCCAGTCAACGATCTTGCCCTTGCCCTCGTCGCCCCACTGGGTGCCAACGACTACGACGTTCTTAGCCATTCCTGTCATTTGTCCCTGTTGATTGCCTCAATGACCCACTGCCCGCTACGTTCGACCAGTCGACGATCGCACAGCGGCCCCTCGCTGCCCGTCTCGCCGGGGAGAAGCTCGACGACCGTCTCGCCGCGCTCACGCAAGAGGTCGATCGCCTGCGCTGCGGCGGCATTGGCCGCCGCGTACGGCGCCAGAATCGCCTTTGCAGGTGCGACGCTGGTCGCCTGCCGTGCCAATTCACGCAAGTCGAGCGAGAAACCGGTAGCCGGCCGGGCCCGGCCAAAAGCCCGGCCAACCCCGTCATAACGCCCGCCAAGCGCGACGGCGCTCGAGAACGCCGGAAGATAGGCGGCAAAGACGGCGCCATTGTGATAATGGTAGCCGCGCAAGTCGGCCAGATCGAAGGACAGCGGCAGATCGGGCAAGGAGGCCTGCAGCTGCCGCAGGGTGGTCAGTGCGGTGGTGATTGCCGGCAGTGCAGGGAGCGCGCTGGTCGCTGCCACCAAGGTCTCCGGGCCCCCGTAGAGGTCGGGCAGGCCGAGTAGCGCCGAAGCGAAGGGTTCGTCGAGTCGCCGACACAGATCGCGCAGGCCAGGTACATCCTTGGCCTGCAGCAACTGCAGCAGCACGGCTTCGAGGTCGCCGGAGAGGCCTGCAGCATCGGCCAGCGCGCGAAAGACACCAACGTGGCCGAGATCGATACGTACCGCCGGTACTCCCGCACAACGCAAGGAATCTGCCATCAGCCGAATGATCTCGTGGTCGGCTGCCACCCCGGCATGGCCGAACAACTCGGCGCCGATCTGAATCGGCTCGCGGCTCGCCGCCAGCGAAGCCGGCAGGGTGTGCAGGACGCTGTCGCAGTAACAGAGTCGCGTCACCCCCTGCCGATTCAGCAGGTGCGCATCGATGCGGGCCACCTGCGGCGTCATGTCGGCGCGCACACCAAGCGTGCGTCCCGAGAGTTGGTCGACGCACTTGAAGGTACGCAGCTTGAGATCCTGCCCCGAACCCGTAAGCAACGATTCGAGGTGCTCGAGCAGCGGCGGCATGACCAGTTCATAGCCGTGGACGCGAAACAGGTCGAGCAGCAGGCGGCGCAAGCGTTCAATGTGTGCCGCCTCCAACGGTAACGCGTCGGCGATGTGTTCGGGCAGCAGCCAGTTCATTTGAAAACGATCAGGAGCACCAGCCCGATCAGCATCGACGTCAGACCGATGAAACGGATCTGCCCATCGGTGAGGCGGATCAAGCGACGAAAGGTCTCACGCCAGGCGCTCGGCGCCACAAACGGCAGCAAGCCCTCGAGCACCAGCATCAGGGCAAAGGCCAGCAACAGGTTGTTGCTCATCTGCCGGCTTTGTCGCCACCCCGGCCGACGCTCTTCATGTATTTGAAGAAATCCGAACTGGGTTCGACGACAATCACATCGTTCTTGCCCTTGAAGCTGCCGCGATACGCCTCCAGGCTGCGATAGAAGGCGTAGAACTCGGGATTCTTCTCGAAGGCTTCGGCATAAATGGCCGAGGCCTTGGCATCGCCCTCACCCTTCATCTTCTGGGCATCGCGATAGGCTTCGGCAACGATCACCTCGCGTTGCTTGTCGGCGTCGGCCCGGATCTTCTCGGCCTCGGCAGAACCCTGCGAACGCAGTTCATTGGCCACGCGCTTGCGCTCCGCGTCCATGCGGCGATAGACGGATTCGCTGACGTCGCTGGGGAGCTCGACGCGCTTGACGCGCACGTCCACGATCTGCACGCCGATGTTGCGGGCATCCAGGTCAGCCTTTTCGCGCATCTGCTCCATGATCTTGTTGCGCTCACCGGAGACCACTTCATGCACGGTCCGCTTGCCGAACTCCTCACGCAGACCGGCATTCACGGTTTGTGCAATACGCGTCTTGGCGCGCGATTCGTCACCGGCGACCGACCGGTAGTAGAGCTTGGGATCGATGATTCGCCATTTGGTGAAGGAATCCACCAGCACGTTCTTCTTCTCGGAGGTGAGAAAGCGTTCAGGCTCGGCACTGTCGAGCGTCAGGATGCGCTTGTCGAAATAACGCACGTTCTGGATCAGTGGCCACTTGAAATACAGGCCCGGTTCCTCGATGACGTTGCGAATCTCGCCGAGCTGGAAAACCATCGCGTACTGCCGCTGATCAACGGTGAAGATCGTTGCCCCGAGCAGAACCAGCACGGCCACGAGAACCGCCGCAAATACATTGAGTGTTCTCATCAGCGCGACTCCCGATCACGCTGCCGTAAGGTCTCGCGCGACCGCGCCTCGTTCTTTTCGACGACCTGTGGCGGCACCTCGTTGGAAATCGCCGGTGTCGAGCGCGCCGCGGCAGGCACCTCGGCACTGCCCGTCGCAGGCGCACCCACTACCGCCCCGGCGGCCTGGATCAACTTGTCGAGCGGCAGGTAGAGGAGATTGCCCTGCCCCTTGGCGTCGACCATTACCTTGGAGGTATTCGAGTAGACCTGCTGCATCGTCTCGATATACATCCGGCTGCGGGTGACTTCCGGAGCCTTCGCGTATTCGGTGTTGATCTGCCGGAAGCGGCTGGCGTCACCCTCGGCCGTGGCAATGACGCGCTTCTTGTAGCCCTCCGCCTCTTCCGTCAGCCGCGCCGCCGTACCGCGCGCTTTCGGGATGACGTCATTGGCGTAGGCCTGGCCCTCGTTTTTCTGGCGCTCGCGGTCCTGCGAGGCCTTGACCGCATCGTCAAACGCTGCCTGAACCTGTTCCGGCGGCTGCGCGTTCTGCATCGTCACCTTCGAAATCAGAATCCCGGTCTTGTAGCGATCGAGGATCTCCTGCATCAGCTTGGAAGCATTGGCCGCGACCGTATCGCGCCCCTCGTAGAGCACGAAGTCCATCTTGTTCTTGCCGACGACCTCGCGAATCGCCGTCTCGGCCACCTGCATCACCGCGTCGTCGGCATGCCGGTTGGTAAACACGTAGTCGACCGGATCCTTGAGGATGTACTGCACGGCAAACTGGATATTGATGATGTTCTCATCATCGGTGAGCATCAGCGCTTCCTTGAGAACCTTGTTCTTCTCGCTGCCGCGATAGCCTATCTCGAGCGTGCGGACCCCCGAAACATTGACCAGCTCATGCGACTGAATCGGATACGGCAGCCGCCAGCGTAGACCGGAATCCGTGCTTTCCTTGTAACGGCCGAACTGCAGGACCAGGCCCACCTGCGACGCGTCGACAATATAGAAGCCGCTCGCCAGCCAGACGACGACGACCAGCGCCAGCAGCAGCCCGATACCGCCGCCGAGAAACTTTGGATTGAACTGGACCGGCGGCCGGTCGCCGCCGCGATCGCCGCCGCGGTCACCACCGCCGCCACGCTGCCGATCGAAAATTCCGGACAGACGACGATTGAGATCGCGCCACAACTGCTCAAGGTCGGGAGGCCCCTGGTTGGGACGCTTGCCACCACCGTCATCGTTGCCGCGATTGCCCCACTGTGGGTCATTGAGCGACATAAACACTCCAAGGCTTGAAATCATGGGGACCAGTCTGAATCAGTAATCAGGTCGGTAGCCTGCACAGTTGCGGCGGCCGAGGACCGCTCGCGCAGCCTGCCCGTCTTCGCGAGAGCCACTTCGGCCAGCGCTTCCCGCAGTAGTGGCAGTCCGTCACCGCCTTTGGCGCTGACACGAACGCGGCGGATTCTACCATATTCGTCACGCTCGACTGCCGGTGGTAGTCCGGTCAGATCGAGCTTGTTGAGCACCAGCAACTGCGGAACGTCGGCGGCACCGATCTCCGCAAGAACCTTGTTCACATCGGCTATCTGCTCGTCACGCGCTTGGCTTGCCGAATCGACCACGTGCAGCAGCAGATCCGCCTCGGCAGTCGCTTCGAGTGTGGCGTGGAAGGCTGCCACCAGCGAGTGCGGCAGATCGCGGATGAAGCCGACCGTGTCGGAGAGCACGATATGGCCGGCTTCCGCCAGCCACAGTTTACGCGTCGTCGTATCCAGCGTCGCGAACAACTGGTCGGCAGCAAACACGCCCGCATGCGTGAGTGAGTTGAACAGCGTCGATTTGCCGGCGTTGGTGTAGCCGACCAGCGATACGTTCAGCAGTTCGCCGCGTCCCCGCGCCTTGCGCTGCACGCCGCGCTGGCGCTCGAGCCTGCCCAGTCGCTCTTTCAACAGCCTGACGCGAATCCCCAGCAGGCGCCGGTCGGTTTCGAGCTGAGTTTCACCCGGACCGCGCAGGCCGATACCGCCCTTTTGCCGTTCCAAGTGCGTCCAGCCACGCACCAGGCGAGTAGCGAGGTGCTCGAGCTGCGCCAGCTCGACCTGCAGTTTGCCCTCGGCGCTTTGCGCACGTTGCGCGAAAATATCGAGGATCAGACTGGTCCGGTCGATGACGCGACACTGCAGGGCGCGCTCCAGATTGCGCTCCTGCCCAGCGCTCAGTTCGTGATTGAAGATCACCAGGTCGGCCTCGTGCGCGGCGACTTCGGCGGCGACCTCGAGCACTTTTCCCTTGCCGGCGTAGGTCGCCGCATCCGGGCTGTGACGACGCCCATGCACCACCGCACAGACAGCGGCGCCTGCCGACCGGGTCAACAGACGAACCTCTTCCAGCTGTTCGGTCAGGTCGTCACGGCCGAAGTCGAGCTGGACGATGACCGCGCGCTCCTCACCCGAGGGACGCTCATGCATGTCGGTGACCTGGGAAAGACGGCTGCAACGGGGAACCGTCAGAAGATCGCTGCAAACGCGGGCTGACCCAGCCCGGTGCCAGCGCGACGGAACGATGGAGACGAGGCGACCCGCTCACGCCTCGCCGTCGGCGTCCTGCTGAATGGTGATCGGACGCGAGGGCACGACCGTCGAAATGGCATGCTTGTATACCATTTGGGTGACCGTGTTCTTGAGCAGGACGACATACTGGTCGAAGGACTCGACCTGACCTTGGAGCTTGATGCCATTCACGAGGTAGATCGAAACCGGCACGCGCTCGCGCCGCAGCGTGTTCAAAAAGGGGTCTTGTAGAAGTTGCCCTTTGTTAGTCATCCTTCAAACTCCATCTTTAATTATGTTCTGGGAGTTTCAGCATAATGGATTTTGCCGCCGTTTGCCAGATCAGGGCGCAAGATGCTCGGCCGGCCGGCTGCCCGCTGGCGAATTCTGCAGGCGAAACGGCAGCATCGAACATACCGTCCGGTGAGCTGCCGATTGGCTCGGTGCGGTGCTTCAGGTAGTGTACGGCTCCTGAGTACGGCTCTTGATTCGAAACTCAAACTCGCGCAACCAAGGAAGACCATGGGCATCTTCGATTACCACGAAGCCTTTTCGAGAAATGTCGGCTGGGTTACCGAATCCGAGCAGCAGAAACTGCGTCAGTCGCGCGTGGCCATTGGCGGGCTCGGTGGAGTCGGCGGCGTTCACCTGCTCACCCTCGCCCGTCTGGGTATCGGTCGGTTTTCGATTGCCGACTTCGATGTCTTCGAAACAGCCAACTTCAATCGCCAGATCGGCGCCGGGGTGGACACGCTGGGCCGCCCGAAGATCGACGTGATGGGCCAGATGCTGCGTAACATCAACCCGGAGGTCGATCTGCGCGCCTTCGCTGACGGCATCCAGGCGGACTCGATCGATGCCTTCCTCGATGGAGTCGACGTCTACGTTGACGGCCTGGACTTCTTTGCCTTCGGCGCCCGGCGAATGACCTTTGCCGCGTGCGAACGCAAGGGCATTCCGGTGGTCACTGCAGCTCCTCTGGGCCTCGGCACCGCCCTGGTGGTCTTCGGCCCCGGTGGGATGTCGTTCGAGGACTACTTCGGTTGGGACGATGGCGATGAACTCGAGATGTCGGTGCGCTTCCTCGTCGGCCTGTCGCCGGCGATGCTCCAGCGTGGCTACGTAGCCGACAGCACGCGCATCAATCTGGCGGAGAGGCGCGGCCCGTCAAGCATGGCCGCGTGCCAGCTCTGCGCCGGCGTGACGGCGGTGGACGTCCTCAAGCTGCTCCTCGGCCGCGGCGGCGTTAGACTGGCCCCCTGGGCCAGCCAGTTCGATGCCTACCGCATGCGCCTCGTACGGACCTGGCGCCCCCTCGGCTACCGCAACCCGCTACAGCGCCTGATGATCATGCTGGTCAAGGCACAACTCAACGGAATGGCCAAAACACCACCGAGCGGCCGCCACCATGAACCGTGAGACCTTGCTCCAGTTGCTGGATCTCGCGCGCTGGGCACCCAGCGGCGACAACACGCAACCCTGGCGCTTCAGCATCGTCGGCGACCAGCACTTGCGCGTGCATGGCCACGATACGCGTGACCACGTCCTCTACGACTACGAAGGTCGTGCCAGCCATATGGCGCACGGTGCGCTGCTCGAGACGCTGCGCGTGGCGGCATCGGGTTTTGGTCTGGCAACGCACTGGACAGTCGAGGCCGACGAGGAAGCGCGCGCGCCCACGTACGACGTGCATTTCTCGACGAATCCGGGCGTGCCGCCAGACCCGCTCTTCCCACATATCCAGCAACGGGTCGTCCAGCGCCGGCCGATGCGTACCACGCCGCTGACCGCGGCGCAGCGCGCGGCGATCGAAGCGGCCGCCGGCGATGAAGTCGCCGTCCAGTATTTCGCATCCTTCGCGAAGCGCCTCAAGGTGGCGTCACTGCTTTGGCACAACGCTGAAATACGCCTCACCTGCCCCGAGGCGTTCGCCGTGCATCGGGACGTCATCGAATGGCGAGCCCGCTTCAGCCAGGATCGTATTCCGGAGCAGGCGGTTGGCGTTGACCCGATGACCGCCCGTCTCATGGAATGGGTCATGCAGAGCTGGGAGCGCGTGCAGTTCTTCAATCGCTACCTCCTGGGCACCGTCATTCCACGCGTCGAGCTCGACTTCCTGCCGGCTGTCCTGTGCGGCGCGCACCTGCTGCTGCGCCCCAGACAAGCACCTGCCGGGCTGCACGACTGGGTGCGGCTGGGCATGTGCCTGCAGCGTGTATGGCTGACGGTCGCCAGGGAGGGGCTGCACCTGCAGCCCGAATTGACCCCGGTGATCTTTCGCTGGTATGCGCGCGCCGATCGCCGGTTTTCCGCCGACCCGGCGCTATTCGCAAGCGCTCACCGCCTTGCGCAGGTGTTTGAAGATCTGGCCGGCTGCGGTCCGGACGAGCCCTTCTTTTTCTTCTGCCGTGTCGGAGTTTCGTCGGTACCGTCCAGTCGTTCGCTGCGACTCGAGCGCGAGCGCCTGATGCGTTAGCCGCGTTTACTCGCCGAGTTCAGCGCGCAGCGCCCTCGCGACCAAGGTACTCGCGTACGGCCTCCTGACTCAGCGGGCCTCCATGGCCGAGGAAATACTGCCGGATCGGCAGCTTGGCGAGAGCGGCCAGGCTATGGCCGTTGCCTGCCACATCCATGTGGAAGTAATGCTCGCCCGGCCGCTGGGCAAACAGAGCCCCCCCCAGCCAGCCACCGAGCATCATGTCGCCGACGAAGGCACGGCCATCGTCGAGCACCACCGCCAGCGACCCGGGCGTGTGCCCGGGCACCGGCAGCACTCGTCCGGCCAGGCCGTACGGGGCCAGGTCGAGTTCGCCATCGACCTCGACGTCAGCCCGCAAAGGCTCGTAACGAGCATCGAGCGGTAGCATCAGGATCAGCCTGGCGGTGAAGCTGGTGGGCGTGACCGGCTCGTTGACGCCGGACTCCAGCATCGAACGATCGCCGCGGCCGGCGATCACCACCGCGCCGCTGCGGCGCCTGATTTCCGCTGCCAGAGCGGCATGATCGGCATGCCCATGCGTCAGAATGACGGCTGACAGGTCCGGAAACCGTAAACCCTCGCGCGCCAAAGCCGCGGCGAGCTTCGGCAGGTCATCTGGGCTGCCCGCATCTACGAGAAAGCAACGCGTGCCGCTCTTGACTAGATGGACATTCGACACGCTGAGCGGGATCTGAACCACTTCCACGTGTTCAAAGTCTCGCCCCGATGCGGCTAGCCCAGATTGAAGGAGGGCCGAAGCGAGAAGCAAGCGCAGAATTTTGATCATTCCGTCCCCGATACAATCGGTGCCAGACGCACTGAGTTGCCTGGAAACCATATCCTGACACAAGACCCGCGATCACGTCACGCAGAACGACCTGGGCGCGCGCGCATTGGCTTCCCAGCGGCCGACAAGCATGTTTTCTGCTCCCGACAGTCGGCCCCAGAATGCGCCACTGGCTGTCTTGCTGACCCAATAGGTGCTAAGGTGCTGGGTGCGAATGGCGCTCCGTACCTTGTAGTTGCGCATGACATACGCGGAGTCTTGGCGCGGGGCGCCCAAGCCTCGACCGTGACTGCGATACGCAGGGAGCACCAGGACGTTTGACCAGGGGTTCAGCCGTAAGACTTGAACGCACATCTGCCGTGCTGACCCTGGGACTACAACGCCACCCGCGAAGACGTGCATTTCAGAGACATGCAGATGGATCGATCGACGAACTCACCAACTTCAGCCGCCTACCGGCGCCGGTGAGGTCTCTTGCTGAAGGAGACGGGCAAGATGAAGCCGCTGACGACTGGAGAGCTGCCGGCCACGGCGGACCCACAGGCACGAGAAGGCATGGGGAACTCGCTAATGGACAGGAAAACAATCCTTTTCTTCGCTGAGGCAGTGACCCTCGCTCATGTGGCACGCCCCCTCGCTCTCATCGAGGCGCCGGACACGAGTCGCTACCATCGGGTCTTCGCCTGCGATCCCCGCTGCCAGTGGTTGCTAGGTGACTTTGCCGGGGAGTTCTGCCCGGTTCCATCGATAGCCAGCGATACCTTTCTCAATCGATTGGCACAAGGCAAGCCGGTTTACGACACCGCCACGCTTGAAGCCTACGTTCACGACGACTTGTCCCTGTTCGAGAAAGTCAAACCCGACCTGGTGATCGGCGACTTCAGGCTGTCACTTTCCGTCAGTGCCCGCCTGGCCAGAATCCCCTATCTGGCAATCAGCAATGCCTACTGGAGCCCCTACTACCGTGTTCCGGCCTATCCGGTGCCCAGCTTGCCGCTGACACGCTTGCTGCCGATCGGGCTCGCGACGATGCTCTTTCGCCTGGCGCGGCCACTGGCTTTCGCGCTCCATGCCCGCCCTCTCGATCAAGTCAGGCGCAAATACGGCATGTCGTCGCTGGGGCATGATGTCCGCCGCGCCTACACCGATGCCGATCACGTTCTCTATGCGGACCTTCCGCAGTTTTTCCCGACGTTGTCCTTGCCGGCAAACCATCATTTTATTGGCCCCATCATCTGGAAGCCACCGGTGAGCGCACCGCTGTGGTGGAATACCCTTTCGTCTGAACGACCAATCGCCTACGTCACACTTGGCAGTTCGGGTCAGGGTGCATTGTTACCACATGTACTGCAGGCACTCAGCGATCTGGAGGTCACGGTGATCGCGGCAACAGCGGGCAGCAGCCTCGCGGGAGCGATACCGGCCAATGCCTACGTGGCCCAGTACCTCCCTGGTGACGAGGCGTCCCACCGCGCCAGCCTGGTGGTCTGCAACGGTGGCAGCCCCACCAGCCAACAGGCTCTAGCTGCCGGCGTGCCGGTAATCGGTATCGCCGGCAATCTGGATCAGTTCCTGAACATGGAAGCCATCACGCGTGCCGGCGCCGGCCTGACCCTGCGCGCCGACCGCTTCGCAGGCACCCAATTGCGCGAAAGCGTCAAGGCGTTGCTTTCGCGCAGCGAGTTCAGCGAATCTGCACGCCGTGTCGCCACGCAATTCTGTGGCTTGTCCGCCAGCGATCGCCTCACCCAAGTACTTGCCCACCATTTTGCACAGGGTGACATCACCGCCCATTCTGTCGCCGGGATGGGCGGCAAGTGACAGCCACACACGTCCGGCCAACGACCGCGACGAGGCCTTTTGGATCGTCTGCGGCCATCGCCTCGCAGAGGCAAGCCGGCGATTCAACGCGCCTGCAGACATCAGAAGGACGGGATCCTAAGCCTTCGAACAGTCACTCCGCCGAGGGGGGTGTGTCGGAATTTCTTACACACGAATGCTCTACAGAGACTCATCGGCGACACGGATTCTCGTAAGTCATTGTTTTTAAATTCCACTGCATAACCAGGCATGGTTTTAGCTTTAGTGAGTTCAGGTGGCTGATTTGGACTGTCATCACAACGCTGCAGAGCCTCTGTTTCTGTTAAGTGCATGTAACTTTCTTGGAGAATTTCAAAATGAAAAAAACTCTCGGCGCAATTGCAGTGGCCGTGGCCCTCGGTGCCAGCGCGTCAGCTAGCGCGGTAACAATTGACCTTTTCTCGACCGATCAGGCGTATCTGACCGATACCGTCATTGATGGCGTTGGTCTGTTTTCACAGGTTGCGGAAGCTGGCCTTCCCGTCGGTAACATCTTGGGCGGCTACCGTGACCTCGGCGTGGAAACGAAAGTCAGCACCAATCCAGCGGTCCGTAACGCAAGCATCGGTGTCGACACTGGTGCCGTGAGCTTTAATACTGACTCGGGGGCCTCCGGCACGGGAATGATCCTCTGGGATGGCTCGCACGCGGCCACGGGCTTCACCGACGTCAACACGACGGGCCTTGGTGGTGTTGACCTGGGGAGCCCGTTCGCCTCGAGTTTTCAACTCGATATCGTCTTCGCCGATGCCGGCTTCGACTTTATCCTCACCGCGTGGACCGATGACACCCACTGGAGTAGTGTGAAGCTGAATTCCCTGGCGCATCCGGTGCCGGGAGTGTCACTCATCCCCTTCCTCGCCTTTCTTGATTGCGACAATATGATCCCGGGTGCCGTCACGACTTGTGCTGGATCGCCCGGTTCCTGGAACCCCGTTGATTTTTCCTCTGTCGGCGCGCTGCAGGCCTTGATCGATCCGCTGGGTACTTTTGTGTCTCTTGACCTCACCCTCGACTCAGTCACGACGGTTCCCGAGCCTGGTTCGCTCGTCCTGGCAGGTCTCGGTCTGCTGGCCCTGGGTGGCATCCGTCGTCGTCGTTCGTCGCTGTAACTCGCGCCGATTTGTCACCCGATGAAGTCGTCGGGTGGCTGGGACGCCCTCTCCACTCACCAGTGCAGAGGGCGTTTTCTTTGGTCCAGCGAGTCGCCCAAGAGCGGACCATTCACCCCCATAGTCAGTCAGCCTCAGTCAGATGACTCCGAGTGGCGAGCAGCACCAGTACCTGCGCCCGGTAGTCGGCCGCGACGCCCGCCTACGCCGCGCGCGAAGCCTCTTGGGGTGGCGATGAAGGCGTGACGAACCGGGTCGCCCTCTTGCTGATCCCGTTGTTCACCTGGCGCTGTTGCTTGATCGGCCTTGCCCGGGAGTCCTGCTTCGCAGCCCTGCCAGGGGCTTTCTTGGTAGCAACTCGCAGATTGACAGCAGCCACCGACGCCGTGGATACTCGTATTCGCGGCGGCCGGATGACTCGCGGCGCTGTGGCTTCCACACCGCAAACGCAGCACGTTTCGGGGCCATCGACCGCGCTGGAGCGGAAAACCGATTGAGCATGCCCGCGGCGCGGCGCCGTGCCCAGGAATTGACCGGGGCACAGTAGCCATCGGTCCACCACGGGTTTGACTGAGGAGCGATGTGATGAAGGCCAGCTATCTCGACTTCCTTCTTTGCGGCGGCGCCATCAGCGCCATCGTCGCGGCCACGCTGGGTTTGATCGTCTGCCTGCTGCCGCTGACGACAGCCCTGGCGGCGGAATACCATGTCATCGTCGACTTCCTGCTCGCTCTACTTTTCTACGGGCTTTTCTCGGCGCTGGTCGTACGCTTGCTCCTGAGATTTCGGCCGATGAAGCCGGGCGAATACACCATGGATTCTGCGACCTTCACGTACTGGAAACTGTTGACCATTGTTTACCGGCTGGGACAGGGTTCGCTCCTTCCCTTCACCCCCGTTTTTGTCAAGCCAGTCGTCGAGGCCCTTTTCGGCGCTCGCGTTGGCACCAACGTCGCACTCGGAGGAACGATTGACGATCCCTACATGGTGACCATCGGCGATGGTGCAGTGTTGGGAAACGCGTCCCTGGTCTCCGGGAACATGCTGCATGGCGGCAAGCTCACCTGCGGCCGCGTAAAGATCGGTGCCGGGGCCACCGTTGGCGTCAATTCGGTAGTCCTGCCGGGCACCGAGCTGGGCGAGAATGTCACGCTCATGGGCGGTTCCTACGTAATGCCGGGCACCAGGATTCCGGCCGGCGAGACCTGGCGAGGCAACCCCGCGCGCAAGTGGCTGTGACGACACTGGAGAAATTCGGGGCTTCGTCGACACGAGCAAGGGCGCCGCTGACGAAGCCTGCGACGACTCGCGATGCTCAAGGTCGCAACCGCAGCAGGCCCAGATCCCCAGCCTCTTCGCGATTGCCGGAGTACCGATATTCGGAACACGTTGTCCGGAATGACATAGTTCTGCGCGATGCTGAGAAGTGGCAACGAGCGCTACCGGCAGCAGACAAGCTGAGGCACCCGATCGGCCGCGGATCGGCCTGACACTTGGGCGGCGCTGCCGCTGGGTGGAGGCATCGTGGCCGTCGACGAACCGTGCAGAATCTGCCACCAGTCGAGCCGCGACCCCGAACAGGTCAGGGTACGCGGCGCCACGCGCGATGTCGAGCACGAGAGCTATACCGTCTGGCGATGCCGGCACTGCGGCACGCTGAACGCGCTCGAACCGGTCGACTATGACCGGATTTACGCCAACTATCCAGTCCAGCGGCAGCGCGACGACTTCTTCTCGCAGCGGCTTCTGGCGAAGCGGCTGAAGATCCTGGTCGCCGCCGGTTTGTTACACGAGCATTCGGTGCTGGATTACGGTTGCGGAAGTGGCCTCTTTGTGCGCTACCTCGTCGACAAGGGCTACCAGTGCCGTGGCTACGATCCGTACAACCAGCAGCACTGCGATCCCGGCGTGCTGGCCCGCAGGTACGATGTGGTGACCTGCCAGGGCGTCATTGAGCATGTCGACGAACCCTTCGAGTTGCTTGCCCGACTGGCTGATCAGGTTGCCCCCGGGGGCAGGCTGATTGTCGGCACGCCCTATTCCGACAACGTCGACATCCACGACGTGATCGATCAACTGGGCGTCTTGCATCAACCTTTTCACCGCTTCGTGCTGTCCAGGAAGCAGGCTGAGACCTTCTCCCGTCTGCCCGGAAAACGGTGTGCTTGAGCCGGAAGACGCCGAGACGATGGCGAACTGGGCGCACGGTGGCGGCTGCTCCCACGACGCCAGCGTGCGCATCGAAGGCACGACCGCCCGGGCCTGGAACGGCTGCTGCGCTCCTGCGCTCGACCGGCCTTTGCGCTCGAGCGCTTGCGTGAAATCGACGCCGAACACCTGGTCTATGAGAGAGCATCAAGCCGAGTTCCGGCGGGCCCTGATCGAGGCCCCTCCGGGCAGCAGTTGGGCGCAACTCTCGCGTCATGTGTGCGCGCTCTTCGACTGGTGCAAGCCCAATGGCGAGCTCAAGGACATGACCTGCCGGGTGGCCATGCTGCGCAGGCAAGCCGACGGCCTGCTCACCCTGCTAGCTGCACGACGGCCGCTCCTCGCCAACCCGAGTATCTGCCACGCACGCCACCGATCCACAGCCCTTGCTCACTCAGCCGGTGCATCAACTGCCGCTGCTCTCTATGCACCAGGTCGTCGGTTCGGCGAACTCGCGTCTGTGGAACGAATACATCGCCCGTTACCACTATCTCGGCCACACGCCCATGGCGGGCAGTCAGTGCCGATAGTTCGTCTTCGCCGGCGAGACCCCCTCGTCGCCTTGCTCAGCTTCGGCGCCAGCGCCTGGAAACTCGCCGCGCGCGAGCAGTTCATCGGTTGGCACGATCACCAGCGACAAAGGAACCTGCAACTCGTGGTGAACAATGCCCGCTTTCTGATCCTGCCCCGGATCCAGTGCAAGGGCCTGGCCGCCAAGATCCTCTCGCTCATGCAGCGGCAACTACCCATCGACTGGCTGGCGCTACGGTTACCGCCCCGTGCTGCTCGAAACCTTCGTCGAGACGCCCCGCCATCGCGGCACCTGCTACCCGGCCGCCAACTGGATCAACGTCCGTCAAACCGCCGGGTGAGGCAAGAAGTGCCCCACCAGCAAGTCGATCCTCCCGATCAAGGATATCTGGCTCTATCCCCTTCACCGATCCTCCCGATCACTCCTCTGCCGCTAACCCCCTCGCCAACCCCACTGCCTCACTACGGGATGGCCGAATACTTACGAAATTCGAGATTGACGCCCCTTGATGGAGGCTCATATACTCCTAATGGTACCGTTGGATTCCCTATCCCTATCACCGATGGCGAACGAAGCCGCACAAGCCGCACAAGCCGCACAAGCCGGCGCCGCGCCGGTCCCATCGGGCCCGCCGGGCCTGTACTGGCTACTGCTCGTCATCGCCATCGTCGCCGAGGTCATCGCCACGACGATGCTGAAGTCCACCGAAGGCTTCACGCGGCTGTGGTCTTCGGTGATCGTCATCACCTGCTACGAGATCGCGTTCATTCTGCTCGCGCTGTGCGTCAAGCGCATCGCGGTCAGCGTGGTCTACGCGCTGTGGTCGGGGGTGGGTGTGGCGCTGGTCACGCTGGTGGCTTGGTTCTGGCTCGATCAGCCGCTGGATGCCGCGGGGCTCGCCGGTGTCGGCTTGATCATCGCCGGCGTGGTGGCGATCAACGGCTTTTCGAAGACCACGGCGGCATGAAGGCGCCTGCGCGATGACCTGGCTGATCCTCTTCGTCGCGATCTGTGCCGAGGTAATGGCGACCACGGCGATGAAGCTTACCGACGGCTTCAAGAAGATCTGGCCCTGGGCCTTCGTGATGGCCGGCTGTTTCGGCCTCGCGCTGTACCTGCTGTCGCTGACGCTCGACACGCTGCCGGTCGGCCCGGTCTACGCGATCTGGTCGGGCTCGGGGGTGGCCCTGATCACGATTGTCGGGCAGGTCGTGTTCAAGCAGGTGATGGACCGGCCGGCGCTGATCGGCATCGTGCTGATCGTCGCGGGCGTGGTGGTGTTGCAGGTGTTTTCGGCGGCGGTGCCGAGGTGAGCGGGCCGGTCAGGCAACCGGACGTACCCCTCTTTGCTGCCCCGTGAACCGGGGTAACATTCTGTTTCGCGCTCGTCAGCCCCACCACCGCACCGTATCTTCGGTCGACGGCGAACTACGCAGTCAGCGGCGTACCCTTGTTCGGCCCGGCGCAATCCGGGGCCGAACACCATCGCCGCTGGCTGCGCACCGACGATCCACTGGCGGAGGTGGATTCGCTGCGCGACGTGTCGCGCTCGGCCGAGCGCACCGTCGGCGTTGGATTGCAGCCGCTGCTGCTCGACTTCTTGATGCTGGTGCGCAGCGCGCGCGCCGCTGCCGCCGTCGGGGGCTCGATCGCCGCCGCACTCGGTGCCGCGCCCGACGAGGTGGCGAATCGCGTGCAGGCGATGGCCCGCGCCGACATGCTGCGCATAACGCGCGGGATCGGCAACGGCGACGATGCGCTCGTCGAGCCCACCGCCCGCCACGCCGCAGCGCTCGAACAGTTCGAAGAATTCCTGGCTGGCGCCTTTGTCTCTCGCGTCACGCTGCGCCGTGCTTTGCTTGTGAATCGCATTTCCGATGCCGCGCTGGCGGCCTGCGTGCAGCGCATCTTCGACCGTTTCTTCGATCTCGGCTGGCTGTACCTGCACAACTGGGCCGGCACCTGCCCGATGATGGCTACGCTGGTGGCCGAAGCGCTGCGCGTCGACGGTCATCCTTCACAGGTGATGCTGGGGTCGTTCGACGCGGTACTCGACAGCAAAACCTTCGGCATGGGGCGCCAGGGTGTGAGCGGACCGGGCAGGCTCGACGGGCACGTGCTCTGTGTTGCCGACGGTCGCGCGGTGGTCACTGCCTCGTCATCGAGGGTGTCTTCGCGGCGGATCCTTCGGGAACGGCGACGCTTCGCAAAAGCCGTGCGCCCGACCAGAAGTTGCTCGACGAAGTCCACGACAGGGTCCGCCGCCGTCTGCGGCGCGCGCTGACCCGAAACCGTGCGAGAGGCGAGCTCTTGCGCAGACGCCTGTAGCCACCACCGCTGCGACGAGCGCTGATCCCTTTGCCCGCGCTTCCGCGAGATCCCTTTTTGCGCCATGCTATGCCAGAATGCGGCGTGGGCACGCATGCCTCGGGAGGGTCTCAGGTGCAAGTGACGTGGGCAGATCTGTGGTCGGAGTTCTTGAACGCCTTCAGGAATATCGTTCGCCAGTATCGACGAAGCCTGTTTGGCATCTCGGCCGTGGCCTTCGGCGTAATTGCGTTGTTGCTGACAGCCGGGTTCGTCGAATGGATTTTCTGGGCGGCCCGAGAGGGCACCATTGAGGAAGGGCTTGGCCACATCCACGTCATGCGGCCGGGTTACCTGGAAAACGGACAGGCGGACCCCTACAAGTACTTGACGCCGGAGAGTGCTCTGCGGGTCCCGGCCATCGAGAAGCTGCCTGCGGTACGCACAGCGGCGCCAAGAGTGGCCTTTACCGGGCTGGTCAGCCACGGAGAAACCACGCTGTCATTCATCGGCGAAGGAGTCAGTCCGGAGAAGGAGCGTATCCTCAGTCCGAGTCTGCAGATCAGCGCCGGCCGCAACCTCACGCCGGAGGACGCCAAGGGAATCTTGCTTGGCCGCGGTCTGGCGGAGAATCTCGGCGCCAAGGTGGGAGACAAAGTGGTGTTGATGGCGACGACGCCATCGGGCGGATTCAACGCCGTCGAGGCGAACGTTCGTGGCTTGTTCAGCACCGTCAGCAAGGCCTACGATGACTCGGCACTGCGGGTTCCCTTGCCGTTGGCCCAGCACCTTCTCCGCATCTCCGGCGTTCACCTTTCGATCCTCGTACTTGATGAAACGGCGCATACTGCGAATATGCTGAAGAAGTTACGTGCGGATTTCAAAGATACCGGCATCCAGTTCGTTCCATGGTACGAACTGGCCGATTTCTACAACAAGACGGTTACCCTCATGTCACAACAGGTCATGGTGGTGGAACTGATCATTGCCATGGTCATCATCCTGAGCATCTCCAACACCATGACCATGAATGTCCTCGAACGTACGTCGGAAATAGGCACCTGCCTGGCTATCGGTCGCCGCAGGTTGCAGATCCTGCGGCAGTTTGTCTATGAAGGGCTGACCATCGGTCTGATCGGCGGTGCGCTCGGCGTGCTCGTCGGCTGGCTGCTGGCAGCCCTGATTTCATGGATTGGCATCCCCATGCCGCCACCGCCGGGCATGACTGAAGGTTACACCGGGGCGATCATGCTGACACCCGGACTGGCAGCGCAGGCCTTCCTTCTTGCGCTCGCGACAACTTTGCTGGCCAGCATTTATCCAGCGTGGAGGGCATCGCGCATGGAGATCGTCGATGCCTTGCGGCACCAACGCTGACTCTTCGACCTGCGGGTATCAGGACAACAAATGCTGAAACTTGCGCTGCGCAATATTCTTCGCCACAAGGTGCGAACCGCCATGACTCTGGCGGTAATTGTCTTCGGGATCGTCGGCCTGATCCTCAGTGGCGGCTTTGTGAATGACATGCTCTTCCAACTGGCTGAGTCAATCATTCGCTCTCAGTCCGGTCATTTGCAGGTTCTGAGAGTCGGCTATTTTGCAAAAGGTGGGCGCAGTCCCGATCAATACCTCATCGACCACCCGGACGAGCTACGCGAATCCGTTGCGAAGCTGCCGCTGGTCGATGACGTCATGCTGCGGATGAGTTTCTCGGGCCTTCTCAACAATGGCCGAAGCGACTGGCCGATAATCGGCGAAGGGGTTGAGCCGGACAGGGAGGCACGACTCGGGACGCAACTGCAGATCATCGCTGGCCGCCAGCTTTCTCCGACAGACCCCTATGGCATCCTGCTTGGCGAAGGCGTGGCGCGGACCCTGAAGCTCAAGCCGGGAGACACCGCCACTGTGCTCCTCAACGCCGCCGAAGGCGCGTTGAACACACAGGAGTTCAACGTGGTTGGGGTATTTCAGAGCTTCTCCAAGGATTTCGACGCGCGCGCCGTGCGGATCCCGTTGTCGGCAGCACAGGAGTTGGTTGGCAGTCCCCGAGCCAACAGCGTGGTCGTCTCCTTGAAAGTAACGGCCGACACCGAGCGCATTGCGGCTTCCCTGCGAAACCGGCTGGCAAGTCAGGATCTGGAGATCAGAACATGGGAGGAACTCAACGATTTCTACAGTAGCACCGCTGCGCTCTATGAGCGTCAGTTTGGCGTGCTGCAGGGGATAATCCTGGCCATGGTGCTGTTGAGCGTCGGCAACAGCGTAAATATGAGTGTCTTCGAACGGACTGGTGAGTTCGGCACGATGATGGCCTTGGGCAACAACCGACTCCGGATATTCCAGCTGGTCGTGACCGAGAACTTCCTGCTGGGCGCTGTCGGCAGCACCCTCGGTGTGGTGGTCGGTACGGCTCTGGCATTGGGCATTTCCGCCATCGGCATTCCCATGCCACCGCCACCCAACTCCAATATCGGCTATACGGCGACGATTCGCGTCGTGCCCTCGGTACTCGCCATTGCCTTCGCAGTGGGCATGGTGGCAACGGTGTCGGCAGCCATCTTTCCCGCCAGCCGGGTTGCCAGAACGCCGGTATCCGACGCGCTCCGGCAGAACCACTGACAGACCATAGCTGCTCTGCGGCCAGCGCCAGCGAACAACATTGGATCTGTCTTGTGGCACTTCTCGCCACAGCCCCGCGACTGAGGCGAGTCATAGCATAGCCTTGGCCAACATCTGATCGCAGCTGGCGCAGGACCCCCTTGATCGGGCATCCTGCGCATGACGGCTATTCCTCGCGCGGGCAAATTGTTCGCCGGCTACCGTGTGGCAGCAATCCCAGCGGCCTGGACGCTTTCGCCACGGCTGCGCCTGCTCCTCAGCCCGAACGCCGCCAGGCCGATGCCCACCAGCAGAAGCGTGGCAGGCTCGGGAACCACCGCCAGCATCCGCTCCGCGAGGAACTCGTGCGCACGGGCGCTGGGGTGGATGGTGTCCCAGAACAGGTGCTCGTCAGGGTTGCCGCAAACCGAAACGGGGCCGGTCGGCGGCGGCGCGACGAAAAGTCCCGCCAAGCAAGGGTTCGTGACGTCCGTGAATCCGAAGTCGCCAGGAGAACCGGCGACCTCACGCAGGAATCCAAAGCTGTCAAACCGGTGCACCGAGACGTCCGGATTCAGCAGGCTGAGCCCGTCGAGGATGCGTGCGAGCGCGTCGTCGTACAACACCGAAAAGAACGTGGCCGCCCCCGAAGCCGCTGGATTGCCGTTGGTCTCCGGCACCAGGCCGAGGTCCGGCACGTTCGGCACCAACAGATAGTCGACACCACTGGCCACCAGACCGCTGAGCACGAACCCGATGTCCTCAATGGCCTCCGTGAGCCGCGCGGTAGCATCGCCGAGGCGGCCGACGGAAGCGAGCTCCAACACGTCACCGATATCGTTCGACCCCGACCAGACGACAAACAGAGCCTTCGAGTCAGCCTTTCCTCCCGTGTCCGCGAGGAACTGAGCGTACTGCCCGCGCAGGCTGAACGGAGAAAAGAGGGCAGAACCCGGCGATCCCGGCGTCGGCAAGCCGACCGGCGGCAACCCCCCCGCTACGTCGAAGGTGTGGTAGCGCGACCGCGCACCGCCGACCGCGTAGTTGGTTCCCCCGGGGGGATTCGGATCAATCCCGGGAGGGACGGCGTCGTCCCAAGGCCTCAGCCCGCGCGGAGTGAGGTCGCCTGTGGCGCCCATGTGGCCCGTGGACTGAAGCCCGGTCCACAGCAGTTCGGAATAACTCTTGCCATTCTCGAAACGCCCCGCGCTATACAGTGGCGAAGCAACTCCGGGTAGCCCGGTCACGGGGATCGGGATCCCCCCGGTTACCGGATTCGAAGCACCGGTCCAGTTGTACAGATTGCCATTGTCCGACAAGCTGTCCCCGAAAACGTACATGGTCGAGAAGCCGGCCAGTGCCACGGCTGGCATCGAAAGAGCAATCGCCGCGATCCAGCCGACGAAAAATTTGCGCATGTGTAAGCCCCCCCAGATGGTTACAGGATAGAAACGCCACCAAATTCACAACCGCTGCACACGGTAACCGACCCGGCTCAGCCAGCAATCGAGCCCATCAGCACCTCTGCACCAGCGAATGCAAGAATTATGCCAAGACAACTATTTCAGTGACTTACCTGATTTCCGAGGATCGTGTGTAAAATTTTCCGACAGCCAACCGTCGCGCCGCGCACCCGGAGATGCCGTTGCCGATATCGCGACGACTGCCCGGGCGCGCAGCCCAAGGCCTTTGGAACGGCAGCCTGTGCAAGGATGGAAGGCGCTTCCGTCATCGTAACCAACAGAATCGTGCCGACAAGCCCGCCGACGGATTGGTCAGGCGATCACCCCACCACCGAGGCAAACCCGGCTTTCGTAGGCCACCACCGATTGCCCCGGCGTGACGACTCATTGCGGCTCCGCGAAGCTTCGCCAACGGTTGCTGATTGAGGCGAGGAAGAACTCTCGCTCCTCCATCTTCGTCGCCTGCCAACCCTCCGTTCACTTCGCCTTGTGCAGCACTCCTTGCCTGAAGATGGCAGGTAGATCACGCGCGCCATGCAGTACTCTTTCGATGCGCACCATGTCGTCCAGCACCCGGAAGAAGACCACATAGCGGCCCATGGGCGCCATGCGTAAACCGGGGGCAAGTTCCTCGCGGCCGGTATAGGCCAGTGGGGCATTGCCGATGCGTTGGCATTGCTCGATCAGCTGGCCGACGAAACGACGGGCGTTGGCCGGACTGTCCTTGGCAATGTAATCGCCGATGTCGAGGATGTCTTGCCGGGACTTCGGCGAGAAGGTGACCGCTACCATCAGGCGGTGCGCTTGCCCCCAGGCTTGATGGTGGGCCCAGCTTCGGCGTAGCGGGCGTTCATTTCAGCGAGAACCTGATCGGCCGGAATGGCCGGGCCGCTGTCGATGCCATCCTGTATGGCCTGCCGCAGGTCGGAGTTCAGCCGTTCAAGCATGGCCGCATAGACATGCGGCGGTAGCAGGTAGGCCGCGGGGCGATTGTGGTTGAGTACGGCCACAGGTTCGGAACCCGCCTGTTCCAGTACGGCGCTGGGACTGCGTTTGAGTTCAGTGATACTCACCGAGCGGGATGCAAGAACCTGTTCCATGGTGCGCCTCGTAATCAAACCAAAATAGGTACTTTATTGTGTTCATTTCATGGCGTAGAGGCAAGCGAAAGCGCCAAGACGATGCACCTTTGCATGCACGACAGGTGCGAACGGACCATGGCACCCCCGCTGGTGTCAACAAGACACTTGCGGTCGCGGTCAATTACGCGATGACGCCACCACCAAGGCAAACCCGGCTTTCGTAGACCACCACCGATTGCCCCGGCGTCACGGCCCATTGCGGCTCCGCGAAGCTGATCAGACACGAGTGTGCGTCGACGTGCTCGACCTCGCACGCGGCATCGGCCTGCCGGTAGCGCGTCTTGGCCGTATATACCCAGTGCGTGTGCGGCGGCTCGCCGGCCACCCAGGACAGGTCGCCGGCGGTCAGTTGGTCGGCGAGCAGCGCCGGATGCGCGTGCCCCTGGACGACATAGAGGACATTCGTGGCGATGTCCTTCCTGGCCACGAACCAGGCATCGTGGTCGCCACTGTCGCCGCTCTTGCCGCCCTTGACGCCGCCGATGTGCAATCCCTTGCGCTGACCGATGGTGTGGTAGGCAACGCCGTCGTGCTCGCCGAGCAGACGATCGTCATCCAGGCCGCGAATCTCGCCCTTCTTCGGCGGCAGATAACGGAGCAGGAACTCCTTGAACGGCCGCTCGCCGATGAAGCAGATGCCGGTCGAGTCTTTCTTGAGTGCCAGATGCAGCCCGGCCGCGGCGGCCATCTTGCGAACCTCGCGCTTGTACAGGCCGGCGAGCGGGAACAGTGTCTTCGCCAGTTGTTGCTGGTTCAGGCGATGCAGGAAATAGCTCTGGTCCTTGGTCCCGTCCTCGGCCTTGAGCAACTGCCAGGCGCCCTGGAACTCGCGCACGCCGGCGTAATGACCGGTGGCGATGCGTTCGGCGCCTATCTTCAACGCATGTTCCAGAAAGGCGCTGAACTTGATCTCCGAGTTGCACAGCACGTCCGGGTTCGGCGTGCGGCCAGCCGCATACTCGGCGAGGAAATGCGCAAATACGCGTTCGCGATACTGACTGGCGAAGTTCACGACTTCGACGTCGATCCCGATCCTGTCGGCAACGCTCAGCACATCGACCAGATCCTGACGCGAGGAGCAGTACTCGTCGGTGTCGTCGTCCTCCCAGTTCTTCATGAACAGACCGACGACATGCCAGCCCTGTTCCTTGAGCAGCAACGCCGCAACCGACGAATCGACGCCGCCGGACAGGCCGACGACCACGGTCTTTCCCTTGTTCATTGCCATGTCCTCGCTAACGTTCGACAGTCACGCCCTCGCCGGGCCCGCTCACCACGCGTGTGGACTCGCCCCCTACATCGCCCTCACCGGCGAGCCAGCGCGGCAAGGGGAGAACCACCGCCGGCTGACCGTTGTCTCGGAACCAGCTATCGACGACATGGCGCGCGGCGGCGTCAGCCGTCGCGTCATCGCCGGCGACCTCCGGCAGTTCCTCGATCTGCGCCGAATAGTGGGCATCGAACAGGAAGCGCACGCGCAGCACGGGGTCGAGTACGCGGTGAAAACGCAACCACCCACGTGCTTCCAGCAGCCGCAAGAGGCGTGTCGTCGTCGTCGAATGATCGATGCAGTCCATCCTCCCACGCACCCCATCGTCGGCGTAGTTGCCGCCGCGATCGGCGGCAATCGGCGTCTGCCGGCCAGCCCAGCCGAGCAGCCAGCCGATCGCCACCGCCAGTCTCTCGCGCTCGTCCTCAGCGCTCGCGGCGCTGCCCAGCAAGGCCCGCACGCGCGCCAGTTGCGGCTCGTCGAACTCCGCCTCGGCCTCGGCCAGGCAGCCGTAGTTGTAGCAGATCCTGACCGTCTCGGCGCGCGCAGCCACCGCGAGACAGGCCAGCACCAGGAACAGCAGCCACCTCATGAGCCGTAGTGAGTCAGCAGGTCGAGCGGATAACGCCGACCGGCGAGCCAGTCCTCGATGCAGCGCAAAACCATGGGGCTGCGGTGCTGCGCCTGCCGCGCGCGGATTTCGTCGAGCGTCAGCCAGTGCGCAGCAATGATGCCCTTGTCGAGCGGCCGGTCGGGATCGACGGCGTGCGCCTCACCACCGAAGGCAAAGCGCAGGTAAGTCAGGTCCCGGGCTTCGTTGCGGTAGTTGTAGATGCCGACCAGATATTGTGGATCCAGGGTGTAGGCGGTCTCCTCGAGAGTTTCGCGGATCACTGCAGCGATCAGCGACTCGCCGCACTCGAGGTGACCGGCCGGCTGGTTGTAACAGATACCGTACTCGGTTTCTTCCTCGACGAGCAGGAAGCGGCCGTCGCGTTCGAGCACCGAAGCAACGGTCACATTGGGTTTCCAGACCATGGGAGGAGCCTTGCAGGGGGAGCCAAGCTGCCATTTTACCGCCAACCGGGGGGCGAAATCGGCTAGAATTTCCGCTTCAGGATTTCCGGCAAAGGGAGAGAAGAACATGTCCATGGCGGATCGCGACGGATTCATCTGGTACGACGGCAAGCTGGTGCCATGGCGTGAGGCAACCACCCACGTGCTGACCCATACGCTGCACTACGGCATGGGGGTTTTCGAGGGCGTGCGCGCGTACAAGGCGGAAAAGGGCACCGCCATCTTCCGCCTCAAGGAACATACCGACCGGCTGTTCAACTCGGCGTACATCTTCCAGATGAAGATGCCATACGACAAGGAAACCCTGCTGGCCGCGCAGAAGGAAGTCGTCCGAGCCAATCAGCTCGAGTCGTGCTATATCCGGCCCATCGTCTTCTACGGGTCGGAAGCGATGGGTATCGCCGCCACGGCGATCAGCACGCACGTGGCCATCGCCGCCTGGCCGTGGGGTGCCTATCTCGGCACCGAGGGGATGGAGAAGGGTATTCGCGTCAAGACCTCGTCGTTCACCCGCCATCATGTGAATATCAACATGTGCCGGTCGAAGTCGGTCGGCACCTACACCAATTCGATCCTTGCCCACCAGGAGGTGGCGCACGACGGCTACGACGAGGCCCTGCTGCTCGACGTCGACGGCTACGTCGCCGAGGGAGCCGGCGAGAACATCTTCATCGTCAGGAACGGCAAGCTGTACACGCCGGATCTGACCTCCTGCCTCGAGGGAATCACCCGCGCTTCCGTGCTGCAACTCGCCGACGAGCTGGCCATCCCCGTAATCGAGAAGCGGATCACGCGCGACGAAGTGTATTGCGCCGACGAAGCCTTCTTCACGGGGACCGCTGCCGAGGTGACGCCGATCCGCGAACTCGACAATCGACAGATCGGCGCCGGCCACCGCGGCCCGATCACGACCCGAATCCAGAGCCTGTTCTTCGACTGCGTGAACGGCCGTGTGCCGGCGCACGACGACTGGCTCGCCTACGTTTAGTCCAGTTTGCAAGGTTGCCGCCATGTCTCAGAACACCCCGCAGAAGCCCATCGAGGTCACCGCTCGTGACCTGCCGCTGCACTGCCCGACCAAGGACGCACCGCTTTGGGCACGGCATCCACGCGTCTTTCTCGACGTCACGCACAGCGGCGAAGTCGTCTGCCCCTACTGCAGCGCACATTACGTCTTCAAGGGCGAGTTGCCGAAGGGGCATCACTGACCGTCTGCCGCTGCCGAGCCAGCGTCGCCCGCTCGCGTAGTCGACCCCAGCCTCAGTGATGAAGGCCCTGATCGTCGCCCCGTCGTGGATCGGTGACACGGTGCTGGCGCAGCCCCTGTTCGTGCGACTGCACGAGCGGATTCCCGGCCTCCAACTCGACGCCCTGGCAGCACGCTGGGTGGCGCCCGTTCTCGAACGCATGCCGGAGATCGCACGCATTGTCGACAGCCCCTTCGCACACGGCGAGCTGTCGCTGAAAGCGCGCCACCGTCTGGCTCGCCAACTGGCCCACGCGGGCTACGGCCAGGCCTACGTCCTGCCCAATTCACTCAAGTCGGCACTGATTCCTTTCTTTGCCGACATCCCCGAACGGATCGGCTTCATCGGCGAAACCCGCTACGGCCTGATAAACCGGCGGCATACGCTGAACAAGGCCCTGCTGCCGCAGATGTGCGAACGCTTCGCACAGCTCGCCGAAGCGCCCGGGGCGCCACTGCCGCGGCCCCTGCCCCTGCCACGCCTGAGCTCGAGCAGCGCCGAACGCGGCGGCACGCTGGCGTCGCTGGGCCTCAACCTGCCGGCAAAGCTCGCCGTCTTCTGCCCGGGCGCCGAGTATGGTCCGGCCAAACGCTGGCCGGCACGGCACTTCGCGACGCTGGCCAATGCTCTGGCCGACCGGGGCTTCGCCGTCTGGCTACTCGGCTCGCCCAAGGACCGTGCCATCGGCGACGAGATCGTCAGCCTGTCCGGCTCGGCCGGGCTGCCGCTGAACCTCTGCGGAGCGACCTCGCTGACCCAGGCGATCGACCTGCTGGCTGCCGCCTCCTTTGTCGTCTGTAACGACTCCGGACTGATGCACGTCGCCGCCGCCCTCGACCGGCCGCTGATTGCCGTCTATGGTTCGTCCTCGCCAGGCTTCACGCCGCCACTCTCGCGCCAGGCGAGGGTCATCAGTCTGGCGCTCGAATGCAGCCCCTGCTTCAAGCGCGAGTGTCCGCTGGGGCATCTGGATTGCCTCAACAAGCTGGACCCGCAACGGGTTCTCGCCGCCTGCCTGGAGGGTCTGCCGGCATGATGGCGGTTTTTGCCACCCCGGAGGACGTCGAGGCGACCTTCTACGAAGCCATCGCCCGCGCCGATCTGGCGGCCTTGATGAGCGTCTGGGCTGACGACGAAGAGATCGTCTGCATCCACCCGACCGGCCAGCGCCTGACCGGTGCCGCGGCGATCCGCGACAGCTGGCGCGCAATCTTCACCAACAACCCGCAGTTGACGGTGCGTCTGTCGCGCGCCGTCCGCTGGAGCGGCATGTTGCTGGCCGTACACAACGTTGTCGAAACGCTCTACATCGGCGACGAGCGCAAGCCGCATGGGCCGATGCTCGCCACCAACGTCTTCCAGCGCGGTGCGAGCGGCTGGCGCCTGCTGGCGCACCATGCATCGACCGCTGCCGACAGGGACGCCGCCGAGACACCGGGAAGCAGCGGCAGCGACGGGGCAACGCCACGGACCCTGCATTGACCGCTTACCGCGCGCCATCCTGGCTGCCCGGTGGCCACGCGCAGACCATCTACCCGCTGCTGATCCGGCCCGACCCCCTGCCCTGGCGCCGCCAGCGATGGCAAACCCCGGACGCCGACTTCATCGACCTGGACTGGCATCCTGGCGAGCCGGCCACCCCATCGACGGCCAGCGCGCCGCTGCTGATCCTCTTCCACGGCCTCGAAGGCAGCTCGCGCAGCCACTATGCGACCACCCTCATGGCCGCCGCCGCCGCCATCGGCTGGTCTGGCGTGGTGGTGAATTTCCGCGGCTGTTCGGGCGAGATCAATCGCCTGCCGCGCGCCTACCACTCGGGCGACAGCGACGAAATCGACTGGATCCTGCGCCGCCTGCGCCAACTCTTTCCGGCGCGCCCGCACTACGCCGTCGGCGTCTCGCTGGGCGGCAACGCTCTGCTCAAGTGGCTCGGTGAACGCGAGGCGGAGGCCGCCGATTGTCTCGGCGCTGCCGCGGCGATCAGCGCGCCGCTCGACATGAGCGCCTGCGGCCACCATCTCGGACGCGGCTTCAACCGCGTCTACACCAGACATTTCCTGCAGACGCTCAAACGCAATGCCGCCGCCAAGCTGCGCCGCCATCCCGGCCTCTTCGACGAACGGCGCATGCGCGCGGCGAGCAGCCTGTACGAATTCGACGATGTCGTCACGGCACCGCTGCACGGTTTTGCGGGCGCCGACGATTACTGGCGGCGCGCTTCGAGCAAGCCCTGGCTGCCCGCCATCCGGCTGCCGACGCTGCTCCTCAACGCCCAGAACGACCCTTTCCTGCCGGCCGGGACGCTGCCAGCCGCCGGACAGGTGGCGACCAGCGTGCGGATCGACTTTCCACGCGCAGGCGGACACGTCGGTTTCGTCACCGGCAGCCTGCCGGGGCGGCTCGCCTGGCTGCCGCAACGCATCCTTCATTACTTTCAGCACGAGGTCTGACATGAACGCTCCCCTCCCCGCGGAAATCTTCAAGGCCTACGACATTCGCGGCATCGTCGGCAAGACACTGACGGCCGACATCGTCCGACGCATCGGCCATGGACTCGGCTCGCTGGCGAGCGAACGCGGCCAGCGCGCGATTGCCGTCGGCCGTGACGGGCGCCTGTCGGGACCGGAACTGGCGACGGCACTGATGGAAGGCATCCGCATGGCCGGGATCGATACCATCGACGTCGGCTGCGTGCCGACGCCGGTCGTCTACTTCGCCGCTCACGAACTGGGCTGCGCCAGTTGCGTCGCCGTCACCGGCAGCCACAACCCACCCGATTACAACGGCCTGAAGATGGTCATCGGCGGCGAGACCCTCGCCGGCGAGGCGATTCAGGGGATCCGCCGGCGGGTGGACGCCGACGAGCTGCAGCACGGCAGCGGCCAGGCGAGCAGCGCCGATGTCCGGCGCGCCTACCTCGCACGCATCACCGGTGACGTCCGTCTGGCGCGCCCGATGAAGATCGTCATCGACTGCGGCAACGGCGTCGCCGGCGCCATCGCCCCCGAACTCTTCCGCGCGCTCGGCTGCGAACTCGTCGAGCTTTTCTGCGAGGTCGACGGCAATTTTCCAAATCACCATCCCGACCCGTCGAAGCCGGAAAACCTGCAGGATGTCATCCAGGCGCTGCGCGCAACTGACGCCGAACTCGGACTCGCTTTCGACGGCGATGGCGACCGTCTCGGCGTCGTCACCAAGGACGGGCAGATCATCTACCCGGACCGCCAACTGATGCTCTTCGCTGCCGACGTCCTCGCCCGTTGTCCCGGTCAGCAGATCATCTACGACGTCAAATGCACGCGCCTCCTGGCACCGTGGATACGTGCGCACGGCGGCGAGCCGCTGATGTGGAAAACCGGGCACGCGCTGGTCAAGGCCAAGCTGCGAGAAACCGGGGCGCCGCTGGCAGGCGAAATGAGCGGCCACGTCTTCTTCAAGGAACGCTGGTACGGCTTCGACGACGGCCTCTACGCCGGCGTTCGCCTGCTCGAGATCCTGTCGCGCGCCGCCGATGCGAATGCCGTGCTCGAGGCTCTGCCCGACAGCAGCTCGACACCGGAGTTGAACATCGGCATGCAGGAAGGCGAGCCCTTTGCACTGATCGAGGATCTGCGGCATAACGCGCAGTTCACGGGAGCGCGCGAAATCATCACCATCGACGGCTTGCGCGTCGAGTACGCCGACGGCTTCGGTCTGGCGCGGCCGTCAAACACGACGCCGGTGGTGGTGCTAAGATTCGAGGCCGACGACAGCGCGGCACTCGAACGCATCCAGGCCGATTTCCGGCGCGTCCTCAACGCGGCGCGACCCGGTCTGGCGCTGCCTTTCTGAGGCGTTGAACCCTTCGTCCGACGACAGGCAAGGATGGCTGGCGATGATGACCGAGCAATTCCTGAAGAACGCCTTCCTCTTCCGCCAGCCAATCCTGAATCGGCAGCAGGAGCTTGCCGGCTACCAGCTGTCTTTCCAAAGCAACGATGCGCTGGCCGCCGACGGCAACGCGCCTGGCGCCAGCGCACCCCTGTGCGCCGCCTATTCCGAACTCGGCATGCGCAGCGCCCTCGGCAATGCCTGTGCGTTCATCGGCATCGACGCCGGCTTCCTGCACCAGGAGGCGATCGAGCTGCTGCCGCCCGAAGGCGTGGTCCTCGAACTTCTGCTCGACGGCGTCCCCGACAAGACCACCTTGCGGCGCTGCCAGGACCTGCGGGCGCGCGGCTATTCACTCGCGCTGACCGACTATCGGGGGATAGACGACCGTAGCCGGCTGCTTCTGCCGATGGTCGAGGTGATCAAGATCGACCTGCACGCCGCCGGCGAAGGCCGACTCGGCGATCTGGCCGGCTCGCTGCGCCACCTGCCGATCAAGCTCCTCGCGCAACACGTCGACAGCCGCGAACAGCTGGAGCGTTGTCGAAGCCTCGGCTTCGACCTCTTCCAGGGGCGTCACTTCGCGCAGGCCGAAATCGTCAGCGGCCGGCGGCTTTCCGCCTCGCAGGCGGCCCTGATCCGCTTGATCAACCTCGTCGGACGTGACGTAGACACCACCCTCATCGAGGACGCCTTCAAGCACGAACCGGCGCTGACGCTCAACCTGCTGCGCGTCGTCAACGCCGTCGGCCACCGCGGCAACCGCTTTGCGCAACCGGTGACGTCGTTGCGCCACGCGATCACCCTGCTCGGACGACGCCAGTTGCAGCGCTGGCTGTCGCTGCTGATGCTGGCGCCGGGCAGTGCTGCGGCCGACCCGGCGCGTTCGCCCCTGTTGCAGGTCGCCGCCCTGCGCGGACGCATGATGGAACTGCTCGTCGAGGTCGGCCAGCCCCGCGATCAGAAGCTGGCGGATCTGGCCTTTCTCACCGGCATCCTGTCGATGATGCCGATCGCCCTCGGCCTGCCGATCGACGAGATTCTCGAACAGATTGCCGTCGAGCGCGAAGTACGCAGCGCGCTGTGCCGGCACGACGGCCTGCTGGGCAAGCTTCTGGCCCTGCTCGAGCGCTTCGACGGCGACGATGCGGCAGGCTGCGATCAGTTGTTGTCCGCGCTACCCGGCCATTTCGACCGGCACACGCTGAACACCTGCCTGAGCGCCGCGCTGCGCTGGTTGAACGGCGGGAGCGACTGAGCCGCCTCCCGGCGTCGCAGCCAGTCGCGATGGCCAACCACAGAGCATCACCCGGCATCGTCGTACGACGACACCCGTGATATCGCGAACGAGAAGGGCAGAATCGAGAGAAAGAGAAAGCTGCGACAAGCCGCTCGCCACGAGTTAGCGAACTTATACGGCATCTCCAGATATATGTTGCCAGCACCCGATGGAAGGCGGACAATCTTCATCTATTTCACGTTGCAGACAACTAGAATGTCCGAGGTGGTCTCCATCCAATTCACGCAAGATCAAGCGCGTATGCTCACGGGCGTGTCGGTTGAGAGCGTGCGCCATTGGCGAAAAACCGTCCCCTACCTCTCGTCCAAGACCGGCAAGACGGGCCGATTCACCTTTCCTGAACTTCTCGGGCTGGCCGTCGCGCACGAACTGGTTCACTCTTTCGGCGTCAACATTGCCACGTTGAGCACGAGTATTGACGAACTCTTTCGATTGCTGGCCGCTAGCAGCCCAGCCTCGTTGGAGGGGACAATTGTATTCATCACGGCGACAGATGTGACCTTCCACCAAGAGGAAGCCGATGGCCTCGGCAAAGTGCCGGCGAAGCCTGCGTTCATGGTGCCGCTGGCACCGTTGATGATCGGGATTCAGCGACACATGCTGCCCGCCATGCCCAGTGTAAGCCAGAAGACACTGCCGTTTCCTCCCGAAGTAGTGCGGAGCCGGGCATGAGCAGCGCATCTCTTCTGCAAGTGCTAGAGGCCACGGGTTACTTCCCGGATGGCAAAGCTGCGGCCCGTTTACACTTGGGCCAGGACGCACGAAACCTGCGTCGTGGCCGAGACTTCGTGCCCGACGCACTTTGGCGCAGCCCGTCGGCGCTGACAGTCTATTTCAAGTTCGAGGAAGCTCAACCGGCAGACGAACTCGTCAGTAAATGGCGTCGCGAGGTCTGGAACGAAGGTTTCGCACCACTGCTCTGGGTCGTCTCGCCCGAACGTATTGACCTGTACAACGGTTTCGGGACGCCGGTTCAGAAAGATGATGCCCAGAAGCATTTGCTCCGAACCTTCGCAAACATCGATGCTTCTCTGGTTGAGCTGGATGCGCTGGCAGGGCGCCTATCAATAGAGACAGGGCAGTTCTGGGCCCAGGCGACCGCAGTTGATCGTAAGACCAGCGTCGATCAAAAGCTGTTATCCGATCTAGCGGCCTTGGAGCACGATCTTGTGAAGGCCAATCTCGCCCGCAGCGCCGCGCAGGCTGTGATCGGACGCGTGATCTTCACCCAGTACCTGATCGATCGGGAAATCGTCAGCACCACACATCTGAAGAAATTGTGCGGCCATGCCGAGTTACCTCTCATTCTGCGGGACCGCACGGCGACGGAGAAGCTTTTCAGTTGGCTCAGCCAGACCTTCAACGGCGACATGTTTCCTCCATCCGTGAAGAACACGCCGATGACCAGTTACCTCACGCGTGTTGCCGATTTCTTGGAGGCCGTCGACCCTGACAGCGGCCAACGAACCTTCTTTCCCTATCAATTCGACATCATTCCGGTTGAACTGATCAGTTCGATCTACGAACAGTTCGCCCACGCCGTGCCGCCGACTGTGGCTCGGCGGCCGACCGAGGCCCGCAAGAACGGTGTGCATTACACGCGCCTGTCTGCGGTTTCGCTGGTTCTCGATGAAGTCATGGATGGACTGACGGGCATGGAGTCCGTACTGGATTTGACTTGCGGCTCGGGCATCTTCCTCGTTGAAGCGTTGCGGCGTCTGGTGCATCGACGCGCGGATGGTCAAGCACCAACGCGTGACTTGATCCGGAAGATTCTCCATGAGCAGGTCTACGGTGTAGACATCAGCGAAGCTGCCATCCGGGTGGCAGCGTTCAGTCTCTACCTGGCCGCACTCGAACTCGATCCCGATCCGCAACCACCGCACTCGCTGAAATTCCGACCACTCATCGGCAAGACTCTGCTCATCGGAGATGCCCGTACGGTCGAGCAGGATGGTGATGGTCGGGAAGCTTTGACGACGCCGAGCGGCTTGAAGCAATTCGATTTGATCGTTGGCAACCCGCCTTGGAGCTTTAGGGGGCTGAAGGGCACGCAGGCGCGGCGTAAGACACGCGATGTCGGGATCCCTGCGCAGCCACGCGGCGAGGGTCTCGATTTCGTCTTGCGTGCGGCCGAGTTCTCGCACGAGAAGACGCGCTTCGGCGTCATTCTCAGTGCGATGCCATTCTTCAGCCGGAGCGGCACAGGCATGGCGGCGGCTCAACATGTCATGCGGCTTCTTGCGCCGGTCACGCTGGTCAATCTGTCGAACCTGTGCAACTGGCTTTTCGCCACAGCCACCATGCCAGCAGTCGTGCTGTTTGCGCGCCATCGGCCTCAACGGTCGGACCAGGTGACGATCGTCCAGATTCCATGGACGGCCAGCGGTGCAAGAACGCACTCGTTCGAGGTATCGCCCCGCGACATCATCAAACTATCGCAGGCTGAGATCGACAAGCAGCCGTTCAAGTTGAAAGTGGCGGCGGTTGGTCGTCGGCGCGATCTCTTGCTGCTTGATACGCTTTGCGCTGAGCACGCGGGATTGGGTAAGCAACTCATGACGCTCAAAGCCAAGTTCTCTGACGGGTTGACGCATGGCTTGGCGGAGAACCAAACCATGGATGCACGTGCGCTCCAAGGATTGGAAGTTCTTCAAGCCCCGGATATTTGCCCCTTCTACATTCCGGACGACTTGGACCTTTTCACGCAAGCCAAGGCTCAGCGACCTCGAACCAGAGAAATCTACCGGGCACCTCTCGTTGTCGTCAAAGAAATGATGGGCAACAACGCCCGTGTAGCGGTTGCTGTCGCCGAAAGGGATCTTGTGTTCACGGATGCGTATTTCGCTGCATCCTTGCCGACGTCACACAAGCAATCCGCACATCTGTTGGCGGCCATCCTGGGATCGTCACTGGCATCCTGGTTCTTCCTGATGACTTCTTCCGAGTTCGGAATATGGAAGCGAAAGCTGCTCATCAGTGACGTTGCTTCCATGCCTGTTCCGGACCTGAAGCAGGCTGTCAAGTCTGACGCCGGCAAGCAACTGTTGCAGATCGAAAAAGGATTGCGGACGCCTGCGATTGAGGGGAGGAGCTGGGCGCTCCTTGATGAGGCGGTGTTCGACCTCTACGACATTGATGAGGTGGATCGCGTCGTTGTTCGGAGCGGGTTGTTCCGTGCCAGTTGGCAATGGCAGGCCGGGCGGTTGACTTCCGTTGCCCCCGCCGATGTTCGAACGGACATCACTTCGTACGCGGAAGTCTTCGTGTCGGTTATTGGCGGCTGGCTTTCCGCGCGCAACAAGCGCCACATGCGCGCAGAAATTTTTGACCTGCCGATGCGCGATGCGCTCAGAGTCGTGCGCTTCGTTCTCGAAGACGGACCCGGCAAGGCGACGATTGATGTGGTGAAGCCCGTAGGTGAACTGAACGACATCCTTGCCAGCATCGGCAGGCGCCTGAAGGTTAAGCTTGCCACTGCGCTAAGCGGCGAACGGGAATTGCGCATCCATGGGCGCAATGAAGTCGTGATCATCAAGCCGGCAGCACGACGTTATTGGATGGGCGTATCAGCCCTGGAGGATGCGGATACGGTGATCGCTGAAAGCTTCGTAGGAGGCAATGCTTGAGAATTCCTTATGAAGCACCTGCCCCCTTGGGAAGAGAGTTCATCGACCTGGCCCCAGAAATCATCGCAGGGATCCTTCTTACATTGGTCGTGGGGTGGGACCGAGTTCGTGACTTCGCTGATGTCAATGCCCATGCGTGGGAAGTCCCGATGACCGAGCACTTGCGCGATGGCATGCGCGGCGAGTTGAAAACAAAGGGCCACCCATGGGGAAAGACCCTGGTGATACTGCCTGGCACGGAATCCCGATCCGACACTGATGTCCTGATCCCCGATGGGCGCACCGACATTCCCCTGATGCTGATCGAGTTGTTCCTGCAAACCCAGGAGCACGACCCGCATGCGATCATCGAATGCAAGCGGATGGCCGGTGCGGACGTGAATCTGTGTCGCGAATACGTGGTGGAAGGCATGGATAGATTCCGTACGGGGAAGTATGGAAGTAACCACGCCGTGGGCTTCATGGTCGGCTACCTGCTCTCCGGCACAGACGATGAGGCGGCGGATGGTGTGAACAAGTACCTGACTCGTACCTCTCGCAAAGTGGAGCATCTGGCGCCTTCCGACATTTGCGATAAAGTATCGAGTTGGGTGAGTCAGCATCCGCGCAGCGCCCCGCCATCGCCGGTTCGCCTGCATCATGCCTTTCTCGAACTCAAGGCCACTGCCACTTGACATCCCACAACTCGGTGTAGAGCTTTGGGCACTCTCCTGGAGTGTGTTGACATTCAAGCGAGCCAAATGACGGATGCGGCGACGGCGTGGTCCTCGAACTGCTGCTCGATGGCGTCCCCGACAAGACGACGTTGCGGCGTTGCCAAGTAAAGCAACCGACAGGTGGAATCGTAGCGCGCGCGGCGGCCATCAACCCTCTACAATCAGCAGCCGACGTCGGGCTCCGAGTCGACCAGAGGCAGCATCGCCGCCAGCCTCCTGAGCGCCGGACATTCTGTAGGTGAGTGCCGGGTCGCGCGAAGCGCGACCCGGCACTCACCTACTTGCTCAACACCCGCATCCCCCGCTCCAATCCATCCAACGTCAGCGGAAACATTCGGCCACCCAGCAGGTTGTGGATCAGCGACGTCGATTGCCGGTATTGCCAGGCCTGCGCCGACTCGGGGTTGAGCCAGATCGCGTGCGGCCAGGTCTCGGTGAGGCGGCGCAGCCAGGTCGCGCCGGGCTCGGCGTTGTTGAACTCGATGCTGCCGTTGGGCTGCACGAGTTCGTAGGGACTCATCGCCGCGTCGCCGACGAAGATCAGTTTGTAATCGTTGCCGTACTTGTGCAGCACGTCGTGCGTCGGCACGCGCTCGCTGTGGCGGCGACGGTTGTCCTTCCACAGGTAGTCGTAGACGCAGTTGTGGAAGTAATAGTGTTCGAGGTGCTTGAACTCGCTGCGACAGGCCGAGAAAAGCTCTTCGCAGACGCGGATGTGGTCGTCCATCGAGCCGCCGATGTCGAGAAAGAGCAGGACCTTGACGGCGTTGTGACGCTCCGGACGCAAGTGCAGATCCAGCCAGCCGGCATTGCGCGCCGTGCCGGCGATGGTGCCCTCGAGGTCGAGTTCTTCCGGCGCGCCCTGGCGGGCAAAACGGCGCAGGCGGCGCAAGGCCAGCTTGATGTTGCGCGTGCCGAGTTCGACGTTGTCGTCGAGGTTGCGATACTCGCGCTGCTCCCAGACCTTGACCGCCGAACGATTTTCGCTCCTGCCGCCGACGCGGATTCCTTCGGGATGCGTACCGCCATGTCCGAATGGCGAACTGCCGCCGGTACCGATCCACTTGCTGCCGCCGGAATGGCGTTCCTTCTGTTCGGCGAGTCGCTGTTTGAAGGTCTCCATGAGTTTGTCCCAGCCGAGCTTTTCGAGCTGCGCGCGCTCGGCGTCGGTCAGGTGTTTCTTCATCGCCCGCTTCAGCCACTCTTCCGGGATCAGGACGTCCATTCCGGGTAGCGCCTCGACACCCCTGAAGTATTCGCCGAAAGCGCGATCGAACTTGTCGAAGTTGGTCTCGTCCTTGACCAGAATGGCGCGCGAGAGGACGTAGAAGTCGTCGAGGCTGTGCTCGATGACGTGTCGCTGCAGCGCTTCGAGCAGCGCCAGGAACTCCTTGATCGATACCGGCAATCGGCTCGACTTGAGATGCAGAAAGAAGTCGATCAGCATCGCCGGCCTCGCTCAAGCACTCAGCGGTTGTGACGCGCCATGAAGATCAGGCGCTCGAAGAGGTGAACGTCCTGCTCGTTCTTCAGCAGCGCCCCGTGCAGCGGGGGAATGGCGGTCTTCTGGTCCTTGCTGCGCAGCGCTTCCGGCGGGATGTCCTCGGCGAGCAGCAGCTTGAGCCAATCGAGCAGTTCCGAGGTCGAAGGCTTCTTCTTGAGGCCGGGGATCTCGCGCAGCTCGAAGAACACTTCGAGCGCCTCGCGCAGCAGGGCCGGCTTCAGCCCCGGGAAATGGACGTCGACGATGCGGCTCATCGTCTCCTTGTCGGGGAATTTGATGTAATGGAAAAAGCAGCGCCGCAGGAAGGCGTCGGGCAATTCCTTCTCGTTGTTCGAAGTGATGAAGACCGCCGGACGATGGCGGGCGCGCACGTTCTGGCGGGTTTCGTAGACGTAGAACTCCATGCGGTCGAGCTCGCGCAGGAGGTCGTTGGGGAATTCGATATCGGCTTTGTCGATTTCGTCGATCAGCACGACCGATGGCGTGTCGCACTCGAAAGCCTGCCACAACACACCCTTGACGATGTAACTGCCGATGTCGGCGACCTTGGCCTCGCCGAGCTGCGAGTCGCGCAGGCGGGATACGGCATCGTATTCATACAGGCCCTGCTGCGCCTTGGTGGTCGACTTGATGTGCCACTGAAACAGCGGCAGCCCGAGTGCGGCAGCGACTTCCTCGGCCAGCATGGTCTTGCCGGTACCCGGCTCGCCTTTGATGAGCAGCGGCCGCTGCAGGGTGATCGCCGCATTGACGGCAAGCGTCAGGTCGCGGGTGGTGACGTAACTCTCGGAACCGGCAAAGCGCATGGTCTTGCTCCTCTCGAACACCGCCCGATTCTACCCGCAAATCTCCCTGCGCGGCTCGGCCACAGCAGCGCGACAGGTGCGCACTGGCCAGGCCGAGGACTCATATGAGCGAGATCCCGAAGGGCATGCCGTACGTGCTCCAACTCAGCGACCGCGCGCCTTCGCACGTGGCCCGGATTCTCCTGCCCGCTGCCGACCTTGCGGCCGACATGCCGCCACTCAGCCGCGCACGCCCGCAAGCGGTCTACGACGACGATGGCGCGGAGATCCCGGCGTGCAGCGTCGCTGCTCCGTACGCGGTGCAGGGTGAGCGGCGGTTCATCGTCGGCTCCTGCTTCGCCGATCGGGCCATCGTCTGTCGGGTGACGACCGCCTGTTGAGCGGCTCCGCAACCCTCAGGCCTGGCGCGGCAGGCCTTTGCCCGACGCGGCGCGCTCAGGTACCGGCCGTCCGCCGGATGCAGTCCAGGTAGGCTACGCCATCGAGCGGCCCGCCGAGCCGCTGGGCGCGCCAGATCGCCTCGCCGAGACACTCGAGGATGGCGTGTTCCGCGTCATGCACGTCGAGCCGAGAACGCAACGCCTGGTAGGCGGTGCGAATTCCCGGCGGCTGGTCGATGCTGATCTGCTCGGCGACGGCCAGATGCAACGACAGGTGGAGAAAAGGGTTCATCTGCCCGCTCTCGGGAGTGAACTCCTGCTCGATCGCGGCGGCGGGGTTTTCCAGCAGACTGTGGTATTCCGGATGATGCGAGATCAGGTCGGCGGCGATGACCTCGGCACCCTCGAGGATTGAACGCGTGCGATGCTTTCGCCAGGCCTCGCAGAAGAACTGGCGGACCTGCTCACGGCTCGGATTGAACATCGGCGTTCCCTATGGGTTGGCTGAGCAGTGCGGTGACGACGGCATTCTGCAGCAAGCGATTCCCGCCCGCCGCGTTTGGGGCGATCTGCCCGGTGCCGTAGACGCCGATCAGCGGCAATTGCGGGAAGCGCTCGCGCAGGCAGTCGACATCGCGGTCTTCGCCGTCGTGAAAGTAGGGGCCGCGACCAATGCACGAGAACACCACGGCGGCCTGTGGATCGGCGGCCAAAGCTGCCAGGCGGGCGACGCTCTGCCGCATGTCGTCTACGGCCGCCTGCGGCAGGCGTATCGCCCAGGCCAGGCGTTGCCCGGGAGCGATGCGCTCGGCGAGGGTCACGGAGCCGTTGTCGCTGATGTCGATGATCGCGATCGGCCGCTGGGCACCACCAAGCAAGCGCGGGCATTCCTGCGTGGAGGCACTGCCCGCATCCGCGACGAGAACCGCGCACAGGGATCGCATCGCCGGCTGCGGCTCGCTGTAGCCGGCCGCCTGAAGCGCGCGCAGCAAGCTGTCGCGGGCAGCGTACCCGCCGATGCCAAGCAATTCGTAGGCCCTGCTGTTGTCGACCGCATGCGGGCCACCAAGCAGTCGCCAGCCCGGAGAAACGTCCACATCAACGTGCGCGCCAAGCACCTGCACGCTGCAATGTGCCGCCAGGCGACCTTGCTGCCAGGCGACGCGCTCGTTACGACCCGCGTTGCCGGCGAAGCTGCCACCGCAACGCTGCCGTCCTGAGACCGCCCAGGCGCCGGGGAAACTGCCGTCCCCGTACGCCAGGAGCGGTTCGCCGGTGTCTACGCCAAGGTCCGGCGGTCCCAGGGAAAGGTCGCCGGCAAGCACCAGCACGGCAGCCGCTGGTCGGTCGAGAACCCAGCCGCTGTCGGTGAACACGCCGGCAGCGATCCCGCCAACAAGCTGGGTGCAGCGCGCCGCCCGCGCCACGGCGATGACGGTCTGTTGCGCGTGGTGCGAAAACTCGGGAGTGAGGAACAACAGCACGCCATTGGCCTGCCTTGCGCCAGTCTTTTCCAGCGCCTCCGCGAGCGCTTGCTCGGCCAGACCGGGCAGCGGATCGTTGCCGGCGACCAGGGCACTGGCCACGCTCATCGGCCTGCTGCCCCGACGGGGTCTTCAAGCTTCTCGGGCCAGGCGCAGAGATCGGCAAGGCAGCAGCGCCAGCACTCGGGCTTGCGTGCCTTGCAGACGTAGCGCCCGTGCAGGATCAGCCAGTGATGCGCGGACTGCCTGAACTCCTCCGGCACGGATTGCAGCAGTTGGCGTTCGACGGCCAGCGGCGTCTTGCCGGCGGCCAGGCCGATGCGGTTGGCGACGCGGAAAATATGCGTGTCTACGGCGATCGTCGCTTCACCGAAAGCGGTGTTGAGAACCACATTGGCCGTCTTGCGGCCGACACCCGGCAGCGCCTCGAGCGCCGCCCGCGAATGCGGAACCTCGCCGGCATGGCGAGCCAGCAGTTGCTGACAGGTGGCGATGACGTTGCGGGCCTTGCCCTGGTAGAGGCCGATACGGTTGATGTAGTCGGCCAGGCCGCTTTCGCCGAGCGCCAGCATCGCCTGCGGCGTCGGCGCGTCGGCGAAGAGCTGGCGGGTGGCCAGGTTGACGCTCTTGTCGGTGGCCTGTGCCGACAGGATGACGGCAATCAGCAACTGGAAGGTCGTCGCGTACGCGAGCTCGGTAGCCGGTTGCGGATTGGCCGCGCGCAGCCGCGCAAAGAGTTCATGGCGCTGCCCACTGCTCAGCGCCGACGACTCCCCGGTCATTTCAGGCACCATCGGTGAGCGCCACCGGCGGCGCCTGATGCTGGCCGGGGCCGGGGTTGCGCGCCGCGACACGCGCCTCGACCCAGTTCTTCCAGGCGATCAGGCAACCGAGCAGGATGAAGGCGCCGGGCGGCAGAATGGCGAGCAGCAGACCGGGGTAGTCGGCCGGCAGCAACTGCAACGGCTGCAGCGCCGGGAAAACCATGTCGATGCCGGCAAACAGCGTGCCGCCACCGATCAGTTCGCGCAGCCCGCCGAGCAGGGCAAGCGTCCACAGCATGCCGACACCCATGAAGACACCATCGATCAGCGACTGCAGCGGCGGATTCTTGTTGGCGAAGGCCTCGACGCGTGCAAGTACGATGCAGTTGGTAACGATCAGCGGAATGAAGATGCCGAGCACCAGGTAGAGCTCGTGGAACTGGGCGTTGAAGACCAGGTCGACGACGGTGACCAGGGCGGCGACGATGAGGATGAAGACGGGGATGCGAATCTCGTGCGGAATGAGGTTGCGCAACGACGCAACGGCCAGATTGGCGATCGCCATGACGATGATCGTCGCCAGCGAGAGCATCACGCCATTGACCAGATTGGTGGTCACCGCCAGCAGCGGGCACAGGCCGAGGATCTGCACCAGGCTGGTGTTCTGCTGCCAGATGCCGTTGTCCCGGATCTGGCGGAATTCCTCGCGATTGATCATTGGCCTTCTCCCGAATGGTAGGCGAACAACTGCTGGCGATTCTCGGCGACGTACTGCAGCGCCTTGTGCACCGCGCGAATGACGGCGCGCGGCGTGATCGTCGCCCCGGCAAGCGAGTCGAAACGACCGCTGTCCTTCTTCACCCGCCATTCGCGTTCGCCAACCGTCGCCAGCGACAAGCCGTCGAACTGCGTGATCCACGGGCGTTGCTTGTTCCGGTCCTTGCGCGGCTCGATGTAGTCGCCGAGCCCAGGCGTCTCCTTGTGCTGCGTCACGCGCACACCGAGCAGCGTGCCGTCGGCCGCAACGGCAATCAACAGGCGGATCCTCCCGGCATAACCGTCCGGGGCAACGGCTTCGAGAACCAGCGCGCTGGGCCGGCCATCCTTGCGTGCGAGGTAGGCCGTCGACGCTTCGTCGAGGCCGAGCGCGGCGCTGGGCGCCAGTTGCCGGCTGTCCTTCAGCAGATCATTATCGTACGCCAGAGAAGGCAGCACCTCACCGATCAGCTTCATCTTCTCGGCCGCCGCCGCCGCCTCGATCGCCGGCCGCGTCCACAGGAACGCACCCGCCAACAAGCTGGTGAACACGACCACGAAGATCAGCAGAATGACCGCCGTGCGTACCGCCATTCGCGCAGCCGTCGGCGTCCTGACCGGTGGCGTCATTTGTCGTTCTTCATGCCGAAGATCGGCGGCTGCGAGTACATGTCGATCACCGGCACACAGAGATTCAGCAGCAGCACGGAGAAAGCGACGCCGTCCGGATAACCGCCGAAAACGCGTATGGTGTACGCCACGACGCCTGCCAGGAGGCCGAAGATCAGCTTGCCTTTCGGCGTCGTGCAACCGGAAACCGGGTCGGTGACGATGAAGAAGGCGCCAAGCATCGCGCCACCCGAAAACAGATGGAATACCGGATTGGCGAACTGCAGGGGGTTCCACAGCCACAAGACGGCGGCCAGCAAGGAAAGGCCGGCGATGAAACCGAGCGGCGCGTGCCAGGTGATGATCCGGCGCTGCCAAAGCCACAGACCACCGAGCAGATAGCCGACGGCAACCCATTCCCAGCCGCGGCCGGCGAAGTTGCCGAAAACGTCCTGCGTCGCCAGCAGCGTCGGCACGTCCACGCTGCCCTCGCCGAGTTTCAGGGCCGTCTTGATCGCGTCGAGCGGCGTCGCACCGCTCATCACGTCGATCCGTGGCGCCAGTCCGGCGACGATCTGTACCTGCTCGGCCAGCGTCAGCTTAAGCCCGAGTGCCGGCCACTGCGACATCAGGGCCGGGAAGGAGACGATGCACACGGCAAAGGCGACCATCGCCGGATTGAAAGGATTCTGGCCCAAGCCACCGTAGAGCTGTTTGGCGACGACGATCGCGAACAGCGTGCCGACGGCGACCAGCCACCAGGGGGCCAATGGCGGAAAGGCCAGGGCGACCAGCCAGGCGGTGACGAGCGCGCTGCCATCGCTCAGGAACAGCGCCAGCGGCTTGCGCCGCAGGCCGAGCATCAGCGCCTCCCCGGCGAGCGCGGCAAGCATGGCGATCACCAGTTGCAGGAGGAGGATCGGACCGATCAGCCAGACGTAGGCAACAACACCGGGCAGCAGGGCGAGCAGAACCTGCAGCATGACGCGCCGCACGCTGGTGCGTTCGAGGAGCAGATAGGGCGGCGTCGTAAAGTCGCTCATGAGTCGCCGGTCTCCGCAGGCGGCGGCGCCGAACCCGGCCGCGTGGTGCGCGTACCCGGCGGGTCGCCCGCCACGCGTGCCCTCCTCGCCTCGATCGCGGCGATTTCCTGCTGCTGCTCGCGGCTCAGTTGTTCCGTGTTTCTGGGCTGCGCGGCCTCGCGTTGGGCGCGTGCGCGTTCCATCGCCGCGACGATGGTCGCCTTCTTGACCGCTTCGGCGTCGACCGCGGGCGCCGCCGGCGCGGCATCGACGGGCACGGCCGCCGGCTGACCCGCCACGGTTTCGGCACTGGCCGGCGCGGGCTTCTTCTCGGCCGGCCTGGCGGCCGCGGTGCGCGCCAGGCGCTCGGCTTTTTCGGCCTTTTCCCGCTCCTCGCGCGCGTTGCGCAGTTCGAAGCGGGCCTTGGCGGCGTCGGCCGCGTTCTTTTCCCGCTCGCGGGCCCAGATCTCGCTCTTGGCAAAACGAAAGTACTGGACCAATGGGATGTGCGATGGGCAGACGTAGCTGCAGCACCCACACTCGATGCAGTCGAAGAGGTAGTACTCCTGTGTCTTGCCGAAGTTGCGGGCGCGCGCGAACCAGTACAACTCAAAGGGTTGCAGCTCGTGCGGACAGACTTCCGCGCAGGCGCCACAGCGAATGCACGGCATCTCCGGCGGACTCGCCGGGAATGTCGTCGGCGCCGCGGCAATGATGCAGTTGGTCGCCTTGACGACTGGGGCCTCGAGGCTCGGCAGAGCGAAGCCCATCATCGGCCCACCCATCAGATAGCGGCTGGTATCGGCCTTCGGTCGGCCGAGGGCGACGAGGTCGCCCAGCGGCGTGCCGAGCCGGACTTCCCAGTTGCGTGGCCGCTCGACGTTGCCGGTCAGCGTGACGATTCGCGAAACCACCGGCTCGCCATGCGCGAGCGCGCGGTAGGCCGTATAGACGGTGGCGACGTTGAAGCACTGGACAGCGAGTTCCGTCGAGCGCTTGCTGGCCGGGACTTCCTTGCCGGTAAGCACGCGAATCAACTGCTTGGCACCGCCGGCCGGGTAGCGCGTAGGCACGGCGACGACTTCGTAGTCCTCGGCGAGCCCGCACACTGCCGCCTGCATTGCCGCGACGGCTTCCGGCTTGTTGTCCTCGATGCCGATCAGGACGCGGCGCGCGCCAAGCAGGTCACGAAAGATCGCGATACCGCGAACGATTTCTTCGGCGCGCTCGCGCATCAGCATGTCGTCGCAGGTCATGTACGGCTCGCACTCGGCGCCGTTGATGACCAGATCCTCCATCGGCACCGATCTGGCCGCCGTCAGTTTGGCGTGACTGGGAAAGGCGGCGCCGCCGAGACCGACGACGCCGGCGTCGCGCAGGAGTTCGCGCACCCGCTCGGGCGGCAGGCTCCGATGATCGAGCGGCGTGCGCGCGATCCACTCGTCGCGTCCGTCCGGCTCGATGACGACGCTGAGTGTCGGCAGCCCCGACGGGTGTGCCGCAACATGGTCCACGATGGCCACGACCCTGCCAGAGGTCGGTGCATGCACGGCCGCCGACACCCAGCCGTCGGCACCGCCGATCAATTGCCCCTTGAGGACGTCCTCTCCGGCCTCGACGCGCGGTGTCGGCGCGCCACCGATACTCTGATGCAAGGGAACGTAAAGGCGGGCTGGCAGCGGCGCCTGGGCGATCGGTTCCTGCACCGACGGCGCCTTGTGCGTTTGCGGTTTGACGCCACCCTTGAAGCCGAACAATCGCTGCAGCATTGCGGGCGCCTTACGCGGCACGCCTGATTTCGATCACCGGGTATTTCCACTTCCAGTTGTCGAGATTCTCGTTGATCGGCAGCATGTGGATGCACTCGACCGGACACGGCTTGACGCACAGTTCGCAACCTGTGCACAGCGGTTCGACAACCGTGTGCATCTGTTTGGCGGCGCCGACGATCGCATCCACGGGACAGGCCTGGATGCACAAGGTGCAGCCGATGCAGGTCTGTTCGTCGATGATCGCCACCTGCTTGGGCTTCTCCTCGGCCTCCAGCGGCTTGACTTCGCGACCGAGCAGGTCGGCCAGCTTGCGCACGCCATCCATGCCGCCCGGCGGACACAGATTGATGTCCGCCTCGCCGGCCGAAATGGCTGCCGCGTAGGGCTTGCAGCCCGGGTAGCCGCACTGGCCGCATTGCGTCTGCGGCAGGATCGCCTCGATCTTCTCGACCAGCGGGTCGCCCTCGACCTTGAACCTGATCGACGCGTAGCCGAGGGCAGCGCCCAGGACGATGGCACCGAGCGCCATGATCGCCAGGGTCGTGATCATTGGTACTTGTCGAGTCCGGCGAAGCCCATGAAGGCCAGGCTCATCAGTCCGGCGGTGACCATCGCGATCGCCGTGCCCCGAAAGTACACCGGCACGTCGGCGCCCTCGATACGTTCGCGAATACCGGCAAAGAGGATGAGGACCAGCGAGAAACCAATGGCGCTGGCCGCACCGAACAGCAGTGACTCGACGAAATCATGCTTGTTGGCGATATTCAGCAGCGGCACGCCGAGAACAGCGCAGTTGGTGGTGATCAGCGGCAGGTAGATGCCGAGGACCTGGTGCAGCAGCGGGCTGGTCTTCTGGATCACCATCTCGGTGAGCTGGACGATCGCCGCGATGGTGACGATGAACGACAGCGTGCGCAGGTACTCGAGCCCGAACGGCATCAACAGGTAGTGGTCGATGATGTAGCTGGCGCCGGTAGCGACGGTCAGCACGAAGGTCGTCGCCGCCCCCATGCCGAAGGCCGTCTCGAGTTTCCGGGATACGCCCATGAATGGGCAGAGGCCGAGAATCTTGACCAGCACGACATTGTTGACAAGGACCGCGCCGACGATGATGAACAGGTAGTGGGTCATGGTTTGCGTAGGCAGTTGGCTGCGGCGGCGCAGTCCGGAGCGGATCGATTATCCCGCGGCCGGTGAGCGCTTGCAACCACGTTGTCAATCACGCCATGCGGGCTTGGGCGGCACGCCGCCCGGCGATCGCGGCCGCCGCTTCGGCGATGAGCTGCGGCCCGCGATAGATGAAGCCGGTATAGAACTGGACCAGACTCGCACCCGCGGCGATCTTGTCCGCCGCGTCGGCTCCGCTCATGATGCCGCCGACGCCGATGATCGGCAGTTCGCCAGCGAGCGCCGTCGACAGGCGGCGCACGACCGCCGTCGACATGGCGGCGAGAGGTGCGCCCGAAAGCCCGCCAGCCTGTTCGGCGTTTGCCAACCCCTCGACGCCGCTGCGCGAAACGGTGGTGTTGGTGGCGATCACGCCGTCCATGCAGTGCCGCCGCAGCAGGTCGGCAATCGCCTGGATCTGCGTCTCCTCGAGGTCGGGAGCGATCTTCAGCGCCAGCGGCACGTATCTTCCATGCCGATCGGCGAGGCGTGCCTGCCTGCTCTTCAGGCTGCCGAGCAACGCGTCGAGCGCCTCGTCGTTTTGCAACTCGCGCAGGTTCCTGGTGTTCGGACTCGAGATGTTGACCGTCACGTAAGTTGCCGTCGGATAGACACGGTCGAGACAGAGCAGATAGTCGTCGGCCGCCCGCTCGATCGGCGTATCGAAGTTCTTGCCGATATTGATGCCGAGGACACCGCCGCGGCGCAGGAACTGCGCGCCGGTGACGTTGGCCAGCAACTTATCGACGCCCCCGTTGTTGAAGCCCATGCGATTGATGATCGCCTGCCTTTCCGGGATGCGGAACAGGCGAGGTTTCGCATTCCCCGGCTGTGGACGCGGCGTGACGGTGCCGATCTCCACGAAGCCGAAGCCCAGGGCAGCCAGCGCATCGATGTGATCGCCATTCTTGTCGAGGCCCGCGGCCAGGCCGACCGGGTTGGGAAAGTCGATCCCCATCGCCCGCACCGGGTCGGGCGGCACGGCACTGGCCAACAGGCAGGTGGCGCCGGCAGCCTTGAGAAAGTCCACGCCGGCCATGCCGAGACCATGCGCGGTCTCGGCGTCCAGGGCGAAGAAGAAATTGCGCAGCAGCGGATAGATCATGCCCGCATTTTACCGCATCGCAGCATGCGACGCCCGCCGCGGGCGGCATTCTCGGACCATCGCCGCGCCCGGCGGGCGCCGAGCGCGCGCCCGTCAGGGTTTCGCAGACTCCCCTGCGCGTACGCCGGCTGCCGACGCCGACAAGCTGTGCCTTGGCGGCGCACCGATCCGCCGGCTCACTTGACCTGCAAGCGATTCAGGTAATCGATCAGGGCGAGTGTGCGGGCCCAGACGAAGAGCGCCGCATTGTACGGGTAGTCGTCAAACTGGGGGGACGCCTGCGCCGTGTAGATGTCGCCCCAGATTGGCATCTCGCGCGTTCCGTGCCCTTTGACGACGTTCCGGCCGTCAATCACTTCGAGTACCCGGCTCACGGGAAACAACCCGTCATTGTTCTTGCTCAGGACCGTGAGATCGGGCGTCTTGATGGTCAGCACCTGATTGAACGGGCCGTCGCCCTTGCCCTTCACACCGTGACAGACAACGCAGTTCGCCTCGTACTCCCGCTTTCCGATATCGAGACGCTCGCCCGCAACGGCGCCGCCGGCAAACACCGCCGCCGAAACGGCAACGACGAAACGACGAAAGACTGTTCTGTTCATGATCGCTCTCCCTGGTATGAAATGCGCACTACGAAAAACCACTTCCTCGTATCATTCTAGACGGCCCTCGGCATAGCGCAAGCTGCTTTCCCACGTATGGGCTTCGGCCAGCGTCCTTCGCGCTACGCACGCATGCGGCTTGGTCGCTAGCGGATTTCTCGATAGACTCGCGGCCACTTCGCGAGGTCTACCTTGAATCGACTTCTTTCTTCCAGCGGACCAACGGCATGACAAGCACTTTCCTGGGCTGGCGGCACCTGGCAGCGACGCTGGCCTTGCTGTCGGCTTTCCTGTCATCCGCCAGCGAGGCGCGCGATCTGCGCCTGGCAACGACAACCAGCACGGACCACTCCGGTTTGCTGCGCGCCATCCTCCCGCCGTTTGAACGGGAACGCGGCTGCCGGGTGCAGGTCGTTGCGGTCGGTACCGGCAAGGCGCTCAAACTGGCCGAGAACGGCGATGTCGATGTCGTTCTGGTGCATGACCGGCAGGCCGAACAGGCCTTCGTTGCGGCCGGGCACGGCCTCGATCGGCGTGACGTGATGTACAACGACTTCGTCCTCGTCGGACCCCGGAGCGACCCGGCGACAGTCCGCGGCGGCCGCGACGTGCTGCATGCCCTGCGGCGCATCGCTGCCGGCCAGGTGCGCTTCGTCTCGCGCGGCGACGATTCGGGAACCGACCGGATGGAAAGAAGTTACTGGGAGCAACTCGGGATCAGCGTCAGGGGCGCGCCGTGGCACGTCTCGGCGGGTCTGGGAATGAGCGAAGTGCTGACGATGGCCGGCGAAATGCAGGCCTATACTCTGGCCGACCGCGCCACCTACGCCACAACCAGGGCGCGAACAGGGCTCGAGATAATGGTGCAGGGAGACCGACGCCTGTTCAATCCCTATGGCGTCATCGCGGTCAACCCGAAGAAACACCCGGACGTCAATTTTGCCGACGCCACGGCGCTGATCGACTGGCTGACCAGCCCCGCCGGGCGGTCGGCGATCAGCGCTTTCCGCCCCGGCGGCGAGCAACTGTTCTTCGTCACGGCAGACCGGTAATCGGGACATGGGATTCGTCGAAGCCACCGGCGCGGCCCTGCGGCTGCTCCTCTCCGCCGACCCGGAGCTCTGGGGCATCGTCGGCGTGTCCCTGTCGGTGACGCTACGCGCGATGCTGATCGCCATGCCGCTGGGAGTCGGCGTCGGCTATCTTCTGGCGACGGTTCAATTTCCCGGGCGGCGGCTGCTGATCGTCGTCACGCAGGGCCTGCTCGCCTCGCCGACCGTCGTCGTCGGCCTGCTCCTCTACCTGCTGCTGTCGCGGCAGGGCCTCTTCGGCCAACTGCATCTGCTGTTCACCCAGACGGCCATGGTCATCGGCCAGGTGCTGATTGCGCTGCCGGTCCTGATCGCTTTCGCGCTGTCGGCGATCCAGGGCGCCGACCCGCGCGCACGCGAGACGGCCGTCGCGCTTGGCGCATCGGCACCGCGCATCGCGTGGACGCTGCTCGTCGAGGTCCGCTTTGCCCTGATGGCTGCCGTCTGCAACGCCTTCGGCCGTGTCGTCTCGGAAATCGGCTGCTCGCTGATGGTGGGCGGCAACATCGCCGGCGTCACGCGCAACATCCCGACGGCGATCGCACTCGAAACGAGCAAGGGGGAGTTTGCGCAGGGAATCGCCCTCGGCATCGTCCTGTTGCTTGTCGCGCTGGCCGTCAATTCGGCCTTCGCCTACTTCCAGGGCGAGTCGCGGCGATGAGCCTGCTCGCCGTTTCCTCGCTCGCCAAGTCCTTCGGCGAGCGGCGCCTGCTGGCGATCGATACGCTGACGCTGAACGCCGGCCAGAGCTACGTGCTGACCGGCGAGAACGGCAGCGGCAAATCGACCCTGCTACGCATCCTGGCCGGCATCGAAGCGCCCGATGCCGGCAGCGGGCGCTACGCCGGCCGGTGCTTCGACTGGAACCCGTATCCGGGCTGGCTGCGGCGGGAGATCATCTACGTCCATCAGCAACCCTACCTCTTCCATACCAGCGTCACCGAGAACATTGCCTACGGGCTGCGCGCGCGCGGCATCGAAGCTGACGAGCGCGAGCGGCGGCTCGCCGAGGCCATCGCCTGGGCACGCCTGACGCGCCTGCTCGAGACGCCGCCGGAGCGGCTCTCGGGAGGCGAGAGGCAGCGCGTGGCGCTGGCCCGTGCGTGGGTGTTGAAGCCGCAGGTGCTGCTGCTCGACGAACCGACCGCCAACCTCGACAGCGAGTCGCGCGCGCAGACGATCGATCTCCTGCGCGGTTTCTGCGCCGAGCAGACGACGGCCGTGATCGCCTGCCACGATCGCGACGTCATCGAACTGCCCGACATGCAGCGACTGCATCTGGTCGATCAGACGCTTCGCCAGGCCCTCCCGCCGACCTCCTGACGGCAGCCTGGCGGCCGTCGCCGATAGCCGCCAGCGCCCCGGGCTGGCGCGGCGGGGCGCCCTACGCGTCCGCCGCGACGCCGCCGACGACGCGGCGAGGCTGCAGGCTGCCGGCGGCATCGACCTCGCCGAGGCCGAGCAGACGCTGTTCGCCGTAGACCCGGCACTGGCCCGGCGCCGCCGCGACGCTGACCGGATTGCCATGGGCAAAGCGGCGCGCGGCGTCATCGGCGAGATAGATGGCCGGCAGGCTCTGCAGCAGCGTGTCGGGCGCCCGCAGCCATTGACCGCGCGCTTCTTCGGAAAGCGCCGCCAGTTGGTCGAGGGTCACCGCATCGGCGACGTTCAGCGCGCCGACGGCCGTTCGTCGCAGCGCCGTCAGGTGCGCGCAACAGCCGAGAGAACTTGCGAGATCCTCAGCCAGCGTTCGGATGTAGGTGCCCTTGCTGCAGGTGACCCGCAAGCGACAGCGATCGCCTGCAACATCGAGCAGCAGCAGTTCGTGAATCGTCACCGCGCGCGCCACACGCTCGACCTCGATGCCCTGACGGGCGAGATCGTAGAGGGGTTTCCCGTCTTTCTTGAGTGCCGAGTACATCGGGGGAATCTGTCGAATCCCGCCGCGCAACGGCTCCAGCGCGGCCGCGAGTTCGGCCGGCCCGAAGTCGACCGGGCAGCGCCTGACGACCATTCCGTCGGCATCGCCGGTATCCGTCTGCACGCCAAACAGCAGGTCGGCGTCATAGGTCTTGTCGGCGGCGAGGAGATCCACGGAGAACTTGGTGGCCTCACCGAAGCAGAGCGGCAGGAGGCCGCTGGCCAGGGGGTCGAGCGTGCCGGTGTGCCCGCCCTTGGCCGCGGAAAAGAAACGCCGCGCCGCCTGCAAGGCCGAGTTGGAGGTCATGCCGGTCGGCTTGTCGAGCAGCAGCACGCCGTCGACGCGCCGCCAGACCTTCCTGCCGGCCAACTCAGCGCGGGTCGGGATCGGCTTCAGGGGCCTGGTCTGCCGGACTGCTGTGTTCCGAGATCGCCACCGCCTCGCTGATCAGCTTTGAAAGCTGGGCGCCGTGCTCGAGTGACGCATCGAAAACGAAATGCAGCTCAGGTGTCGCGTGGATGCTGATGCGCTTGCCCAGTTCGCGGCGCAAAAAGCCGCCGGCGTGTTGCAGGCCGGCGTACACCGCGTCGAGTTGCTCGCTGCCGGCCAGCGTGCTGAAGAATACCTTGGCATGTGCGTAGTCGGCGCTCACCTGGACTTCCGTCAGGCTGATCATGCCGACACGCGGATCCCTGAGCTCGGTCCGGATCAACTCGGCGAGCTCGCGGCGGATCTGCTCGGCGATCCGGTCGCGGCGGGCAAAACCCCGGTTGCCACTCACTTACAGCGTCCTTGCCACTTCCGTGACGTCGTACACCTCGAGCTGGTCGCCCTCCTCGTAAGCATTGAAGTTCTTCAGCGAGAGACCACACTCGAAGCCCGACCTGACCTCCTTGACGTCATCCTTGAAGCGCTTCAGCGACTCGATCTCGCCGTCCCAGACGACGATGTGCTGACGCAGCAAGCGCGCGCGCGAGCTGCGCTTGATGACGCCCTCGAGGACGTAACACCCGGCGATGGTGCCGATGCGCGTGGCGTGGAAAACTTGCCTGATTTCGACCAGACCGGTGATGTCCTCCCGCTTCTCGGGCGAGAGCATGCCGGAAAGCGCTGCCCTGACCTCATCGACGGCGTCGTAGATGATGTTGTAGTAGCGAATGTCGACCCCCGCGGTCTCGGCCGCCTTGCGCGCGCCGGCGTCGGCACGCGTGTTGAAGCCGATGATCACCGCCTTCGAGGCCTGTGCAAGGTGCACGTCGGACTCACTGATTGCGCCGACCGCCGCATGGATCACATTGACCTTGACTTCGCCGGTCGACAATTTCAGCAACGACTGCACGAGAGCTTCCTGAGAACCCTGGACGTCGGCCTTGATGATCAGGGCGAGGACCTTGGCTTCCGCCTCGGTCATCTGTTCGAGCAGGTTCTCGAGATTGGCTGCCTGTTTGGTCGCCAGTTTGACGTCACGGTACTTGCCCTGGCGGAACAGGGCGATCTCGCGCGCCTTGCGCTCGTCGGCGAGTACCACCGCCTCCTGACCTGCCGCCGGCACATCCGAGAGCCCCAGGATTTCGACGGGAATCGACGGACCGGCTTCCTTGATCGGTTTGCCGTTCTCGTCCAGCATTGCCCGCACCCGCCCGAAGACTTGGCCGGCCAGGAGGACGTCGCCCTGATGAAGTGTTCCCGAGAGAACCAGCATCGTCGCCACCGGCCCCCGCCCACGGTCGAGGCGGGCTTCGATGATCAGACCCCTGGCCGACGCCTCACGCGGCGCCTTGAGTTCCAGCACGTCGGCCTGCAGCAGGACGTTCTCGAGCAACTCGTCGATGCCGACGCCGGTTTTGGCAGAAACGGAAACGAAAGGCGCATCGCCGCCATACTCCTCGGGCACGACATCCTCGACGACGAGTTCCTGTTTGACCCGCTCCGGCTGGGCGCCCGGCTTGTCGATCTTGTTTACCGCGACGATGATCGGCACCCCGGCGGCTTTCGCATGGTGGATGGCCTCACGCGTCTGCGGCATCACACCGTCGTCGGCTGCGACCACCAGGATGACCAGGTCGGTGGCCTTGGCACCACGTGCGCGCATGGCCGTGAAAGCCTCGTGACCCGGCGTATCGAGAAAGGTCACCACGCCGCGGTCGGTTTCGACGTGGTAGGCGCCGATGTGCTGGGTGATGCCGCCAGCCTCGCCGCTGGCGACGCGTGTGCGGCGGATGTAGTCGAGCAGCGAGGTCTTGCCGTGATCGACGTGACCCATGACGGTGACCACCGGCGCGCGTGGCTCGAGGGCGACATCCTTCTGGTCGGCGCCAGGGGCCTCATCGAGGAAGGCATCCGGGTCGTCGAGCTTCGCGGCAAAGGCTTTGTGACCCATTTCCTCGACGATGATCATCGCCGTTTCCTGGTCGAGCGACTGATTGATGGTCACCATCGAGCCCATCTTCATCAGCGCCTTGATCACTTCGGTGGCCTTGACCGCCATCTTGTGCGCCAGATCGGCAACGGAGATCGTCTCGGGCACATAGACCTGGTGGATCACCGGCTCCATCGGCAACTGGAACGAGTGTTCCTCCTCCTCACCGCCGGCGCCGCGTCCGGGACGCTTGCCGTGCTTGTTGTCCCGCCAGCCGGTAGCACCGGTGGCGCCGCGCGTCTTCAAGCCGGCGCGCTTGTTGGCACCCTCGTTCTTCCACTGGCCTTTCTTGTCGGCGACCTTCTTCTCCGGCAACTTCTTGTCGGTCGCCTTCTTGTCGCCCGTCGCCGGCTTGCCGGCCGGCTTGTGCAAGGTCTTGTCTTCGGCGGGACTCTCGCTCGCGGTCTGTGCTGCCACCTGCTTGGCAACGCCGGCCGCCTTCGCCGCCACTGCCTTGTTCTCGGCATCCTGCTTGAGGCGCGCCAGATCGGCGGTGCGCTGTTGCTTGCTCTTGAACTCGGCTTCCTGGCGAGCGCGCAATTCGGCGTTGCGCCGCTCTTCTTCAGCGCGCAGCCGCTGCTGCTCCTCGCCGATGATCGACGCCCGCGTCACCACTTTCTTGCCGCCCGCCTTCACGTCGGCGACAGGTTCGGGACGCGCTTCGACCGGCGGCGCGGCGACGGTTTCGACAACCGGTTCGCTCTTCACCTCGACGACCGGCTCGGCCGGCGCTTCGATGGGCGCTTCGGTGATCGCCTGCACGACCGGCTCGACGGCCACTTCGCGGATCGGCTCGACATGCTCGACAACCGGCAGCGCTCGCGCCTCCTCGACGACCGCCGACACCGCGGCGGCCTGCGGCGACCCGGCCGGCACTTCGGCACGTGCGTCGGGAACATCGCGCTTGACGAGAACGCGCTTCTTGCGCACCTCGACCTGCACGGTATGCGACTTGCCGTGCGCGTCCTGCGACCTGATCTCGGTCGTTTCCTTGCGCGTCAGGGTGATCTTGGTCTTGCCGTCCGCCCTGCCATGCGCGCGTCGCAAATAATCCAGCAGCTTCGACTTGTCCTGCTCGGAAAGCAGATCGTCCGCCTGTCGTCTGCCGACGCCGGCCTTCTGCAACTGTTCGAGCAGCGCGCCAGCCGGCATCTTGAGCTGGGTCGCAAATTGGGCAACACTTGTTTGCGCCATATGAATTCCTCTTTCCCGCTTACTCGAACCAGTGCGCACGCGCCGTGGTGATCAGTTGTTTGGCCCTTGGGGTATCGATCCCGGTGATCTCGGTGAGTTCGTCGACCGCGAGATCGGCCAGGTCGTCGCGCGTCTTGATCCCGCTGCTGGCCAGCTTGCCGGCCAGCACCTTGTCCATTCCCTCAAGGTTCAGCATGTCCTCGGCGACCTCACCGATTTTCTCTTCGGTGACGATCGCGTCGGTCAGCAAGACATTGCGCGCGCGCTCGCGCAGTTCCTGAACGGTGGCCTCGTCGAAGGACTCGATCTCGATCATCTCGTGGAGCGGCACATAGGCCACCTCCTCGAGGGTCGAGAAACCTTCTTCGATGAGGATGTTGGCCAACTCCTCATCGACGTCGAGCTTCTCCATGAACAGCACGCGAATCGCTGCAGCCTCGGCCTCGACCAGTGTTTTCGACTCTTCCTCGGTCATCAGATTGATCGTCCAGCCGGTCATTTCCGACGCGAGGCGAACGTTCTGGCCGCCGCGACCGATCGCGATCGCCAGGTTCTGCTCGTCCACGACGACGTCCATGCTGTGTTTCTCTTCATCGACGATGATCGAACTCACCTCCGCCGGAGCCAGCGCGCCAATCACGAACTGTGCCGGGTCGGCCGACCAGAGCACGATGTCGACGCGCTCGCCGGCCAGTTCGTTGGTCACCGCCGTCACCCGCATACCGCGCATCCCGACACAGGTGCCGATCGGGTCGATGCGCTGGTCGTTGGACTTGACCGCGATCTTGGCACGCATGCCGGGGTCGCGGGCAGCCGCCTTGATCTCCAGGAGGCCATCATCGACTTCCGGCACCTCCAGCGCGAACAGCCTGATGATGAACTCCGGCGCCGTGCGCGAGAGGATCAACTGCGGCCCGCGGGCAGCGCGATCGATGCGCAGCAGATACGCCTTGACGCGGTCGCCGATACGCAGGTTCTCACGTGGAATCATCTGATCGCGCGGCAGAACGGCCTCGATCTTGCCGGTCTCGATGATCGCGTTGCCGCGCTCCATGCGCTTGATCGTACCCGTGACCAGGTGTTCCTTGCGCGCCAGAAAGTCGTTGAGGATCTGTTCGCGCTCGGCGTCGCGAATCCTCTGCAGAATCACCTGCTTGGCCGCTTGCGCGCCAATGCGGCCAAAATCGATCGGCTCGAGCGACTCCTCCAGGAAATCACCGATCTCCACCTCCGGGTCCTGCTCCTGCGCGTCCGACAAGGGGATCTGCTGTTCCTCATCGAGAAAGTCGCCGTCGGCAACCACTTCCCAACGACGAAAAGTCTCGAAATCGCCGGTCTCACGATCGACGACCACGCGCACGTTGGCGTTGTCGTGAACGCGCTTCTTGGTAGCCGACGCCAGCGCCATTTCGAGCGCGCCGAAGACGATGTCCTTGGTCACGTTCTTTTCGCGCGCCAGGACATCTACCAGCAGCAAGATTTCGCGGCTCATTTTCCCTTTACCTCCTAAACCAGCCTGTTGCTCGACTTCTTCAGATCGAAGTCCGGAACCAGCCGTGCCTTGTCGATGTTGGCCAGGTCGAACTCGATCTCGCCGGAATCGATCTGCACGCGCACTTTTCCATCCTGGGCGCCATGCAGGACACCAGCGAAGTTCCGTCGACCGTTGAGCGGCAAGCGCAGCTTGATGGTGACCTCCGAGCCAGCAAAACGCTCGAAATCCACTTCCTTCGTCAACGGCCTGTCGAGCCCCGGTGACGAGACTTCAAGACGTTCGTAGTCGATATTCTCGACCAGCAGGACGCGCGTGAGCTGATTGCTGACCAGCGCACAGTCTTCGACATCGACACCACGCGGCTTCGCGGGCTTGTCGATGAAGACGCGCAGCACGCGCCCACGCGGACTGCGCTCGACGTCTACCAACTGGTAGCCGAGACCCGTTACCGTAACTTCAAGAACTTCGTGCAAATCCATGGCTGCAAACAAAAAATGGGCGAAACGCCCATCCCCGAAAAAATTGCCCCCTGGGGGGCGAGCGGAAAACCCTTCAATTATAAAGAAAATGTCAGGCTGCGTAAATGCGTGCAGGGCAAACAGAGAGCTTGCGGAATTCTCAGCGCTCGCGTGGTCGGCGTGGCGCACGTCCAGCTTCGGGATTGGCCATCCCGAAGTCGGCCAGCAGCTTCTTCACGTCCGCCTCGCTCAATTCGAGCACCTGGCCACGCTTCAACCCCGGCGGCAGGGCGAACGGACCGTAACGCACGCGCATCAGCCGACTGACGACCACACCGACCGCTTCGAACATGCGGCGCACCTCGCGGTTCCTGCCCTCGTGAAGAGAGACGCGGTACCAGCGGTTGGCGCCCTCGCCGCCCGCCTCCTGAAAGCTGGCAAACTGCGCCGGACCATCGTCGAGATCGATGCCGTCGAGCAGTTGCCGGCGCACTTCCTCGGTCAGCTCGCCGAGAATTCTCACCGCATACTCGCGGACCAGTTGGTAGCGCGGATGCATCAGTCGATTGGCGAGATCGCCAGAGGTCGTCAGCAGCAGGAGCCCGCTGGTGTTGAAGTCGAGACGGCCGACCGCCACCCAGCGTCCGGCCGAAATGCGGGGCATCGACGTGAAGACGTTGGGTCGATGCTCGGGGTCGTTGCGCGAAACGATCTCTCCCTCGGGCTTGTGATAGAGGATCACCCGCGGCAAACGGTCGGAAAAGCGCAGCTGCACCAGCTTGCCATTGACCTTTACCCGGTCGCCGGCGCTTGCCGTCTGGCCGACGCTCGCCGTCTCGCCATTGATCGAAATACGACCGGCCGCGATCAGCTCTTCCATTTCCCGACGCGAACCGATACCGCTCTGGGCGAGCAGCTTGTGCAGGCGCTCGGGCTTTCCCGCAACTTCCTGGTGACGCGTACGCCGGGACGAGTCGCGCTGGCCGCCGCGAGCCGGCTTGCCAGGACCGCCGACGGTACCGGAAGAATCCGGCACCGCTGCGGACGGACGTCGCCCTGCAGCCGCCGAGCGGGCCGGACGCGGCTGGGGAGAGGGATCGGCAGGGGGTCTGCGATTACTTGTCGGCATCATTGAGGTCCAGGGTGGGATTGATATGTTCGAGGGCCGGCAACTCGGCGAGACTGCGCAGACCCAGGTCGTCGAGGAATTTCCGGGTCGTCGCCAGCAGCGCCGGCCGCCCGGGCGTGTCGCGGTGACCGACGACGTCGACCCAGCCGCGCTCCTCGAGCACGCGGATCACCTGCGTCGCCACCGTGACCCCACGGATATCCTCGATATCGCCGCGCGTCACCGGTTGCCGGTAGGCGATGATGGCCAGCGTTTCCAGCACCGCACGCGAATAGCGCGGCGGCTTCTCGGGGTTGAGCCGCTCCAGATACGGCATGAACTCGGCGCGCGTACGAAAACGCCAGCCGCTCGCCACCTGCAGCAGTTCGAGCGAGCGAGCGTCCCACTCCGCGCGCAGCTCGTCGAGCAGCACGCGCAGCACGTCGGCGGCAATCCTGTTGTCGAAAACCTTCCTGAGTTCACCAAGCGACAGGGGCTCCTTGGCACTCAGCAGCACCGCTTCGAGCACGCGCTTCAACTCGCCGGGAGTGCCCGACAGCTCAGGCGTCGGGGCGGGATCGGGAGTCGCTGCGTTCATCAGCCAACCTCAGGTAGATCGGCGCAAAGGCTTCCACCTGCGTCATTTCCAGCAGATGCTCGCGCGCCAGTTCAAGCAGGGCCAGGAAGTGCACCACGAGAACCGGTGCACCCTGCGCGGGATCGAAAAGATCAGCGAACTCGACGAAGCCGCCGGCGCCACGCAGATGACGCAGGATCAGCCCCATGTGCTCGCGCACCGACAACTCCTCGCGCTGCACCAGATGACGGGTGTGCAGCCTGGCCTGTCGCAGGATCGCAGACCAGGCATTTTGCAGGTCCAGCACATTGACTTCCGGTAGTCGCCGCAACAGGGTCTTTTCGACCCAGGCCTCGACCCAGTCGAAATCGCGCTCGGCCTGTGGCAGCTCGTTGAGTCCGTGCGCGGCGAGTTTCATCTGCTCGTACTCGATCAGGCGGCGAACCAGTTCGGCGCGCGGATCCTCGGCCTCGCTGCCTGCGACGACCTTTGGGCGAGGCAGCAGCATCCGCGATTTGATCTCGATCAGCATCGCCGCCATGACCAGGTAGTCGGCGGCCAGCTCGAGGTTCTGCGAGCGCATGGCCTCGACGTACACCAGGTACTGCTCGGTGAGCGGCGCCATGGGAATGTCCAGAACATTCACGTTCGCCTTGCGAATCAGGTAGAGCAGGAGATCGAGTGGTCCTTCGAAGGCATCGAGCATGACCGCCATCGCATCGGGCGGAATGTAGAGATCATGCGGCAGCTGCGCCAGGGGCTCGCCATAGATGCGGGCGAGCGGACTGGCCGCCGGGTCGAGCGACTGCTCCGCTTCCGCTTCGATGGTGGCAGTATCGCTCATCGCCGTTGCGAGCCGGCGCTCAGCCGTAATGCAGCCCCATGGCGTCGCGCACGTCGCGCATCGTTTCGCGAGCGAGCTGGCGTGCCTTGTGGGTGCCGTCGGTGATGATCTCGTGCACCAGACGCGGGTCGTCGAGATACGGCTGCGCCCGCTCACGCATCGGTGCCTGCTCGGCCAGAATGCCATCGATCACCGGTTGCTTGCACTCCAGGCAGCCAATCCCCGCACTGCGGCAACCCTGCTGCACCCAGGCCTGACAGGTCTCGTCCGTATAGACCTGATGCAGTTGCCAGACGGGGCACTTGTCCGGGTCGCCAGGGTCGTTGCGGCGCACGCGCGCCGGGTCGGTGGGCATCCGCCTGACCTTGTGGGTCACCGACTCCGCGTCCTCGCGCAGGGTGATCGTGTTGCCGTAGGACTTCGACATCTTCTGGCCGTCGAGCCCGGGCATCCGCGAGGCCTCGGTCAGCAGCGCGCCGGGCTCGACGAGAATCATTTTGCCGGTGCCTTCGAGATAGCCGCAGAGGCGTTCGCGGTCGACATGCGAAAGGCCCGCGACTTCATCGAGCAGCACATGCGCACGCTCGATCGCCGCCTGCTCGCCGTGCTGTTGAAAACGCGTGCGCAGTTCCTGATAGCGGCGCGCGCGCCGGGAGCCCAGTCGGGTCACCGCTTCCCTGGCCTTGTCCTCGAAACCCGGCTCGCGCCCGTACAGGTGATTGAAGCGGCGCGCGACTTCGCGCGAAAACTCGATGTGCGGCACCTGATCCTCGCCCACCGGCACCTTGTCGGCGCGGTAGATCAGGATGTCGGCCGATTGCAGGAGCGGATAGCCGAGGAAACCATAGGTCGACAAGTCCTTGTTCTCGAGCTTTTCCTGCTGATCCTTGTAGGTCGGCACGCGCTCCAGCCAGCCCAAGGGGGTCATCATCGACAGCAGCAGATGCAGCTCGGCATGTTCGGGCACCTGCGACTGGATGAACAGCACCGCCCGCTCGGGATCGACACCCGCCGCCAGCCAGTCGATGACCATGTCCCACGAGGAACTGACGATGCCCTGCGGGTCGTCATACTGAGTCGTCAGCGCATGCCAGTCGGCAACGAAGAACAGGCAGGGATACTCGTTCTGAAGGCGGACCCAGTTCTTCAGCACCCCATGATAGTGACCGAGATGCAGGCTGCCGGTCGGCCGCATGCCGGAGAGGACTCGTTCTGCGTACATGTTCTGTCTTCGACGATTCAGGAAGGTAATTGAAACAGCATTTCGACCATCCCGCCGACCAGACGCATCACCGGCGTCAACAGCGACCCGAGCACTCCGGTGAATAACAGGACCAGCAGGATCGGGAAGCCGAAACGCTCGATCTGCGCAAAGCGCCAGGCCACGGCTCGTGGCAGCAGGCTGACCGCAATGCGGCCGCCATCGAGCGGCGGCAACGGAAAGAGGTTGAGCACCATCAAAGCGATGTTGACCGACATGCCGACCTCGGCCATGCGCGCCATCGGCAGACTGAAGAAATTGATCGGCAGGAGCCAGGCCAGCTTCATCACCAGAGCCCAGAACAGCAACATCGCCAGATTGGCCCCCGGACCGGCCGCGGCGACCCATAACATGTCGCTTTTCGGATGGCGCAGGCGACTGAAATCGACGGGAACCGGCTTCGCCCAGCCGAACAGGATGCCGCCAGTAGACAGCAGCAGGATGATGCCCGGCACGATGATCGTCCCGACCAGATCGATATGCTTCAGCGGATTGGCCGTGATCCGGCCCTGCTGCCAGGCGGTGGGATCACCGAAATGGCGCGCGGCATAGCCATGCGCCGCCTCGTGCAGCGTGATCGCCAGAATCACCGGCAAGGCGGCAATGGCAATCGCCTGAATCAGCGCCTCCATGCGGTCCTCCTCAATCGAGGCCAAACGGCGCCAGCGACCCGAGGCCGGCGCGGACCAGCACCGGCAGCTGGCCGGTCAGATCGACAACGCTGGTCGGCTCGACCCCGCAACGCCCGCCGTCGAGGATCAGCTCGAGCTGGGCGTCGAGCCGGTCGCGGATCTCCCACGCTTCGGTCAGTGGCTCATCGTCGCCCGCAACGATCAGGGTCGAGGTCAGCAGCGGCTCGCCGAGCTGCGCCAGGAGCGCCAGGGTGACCACATGCGCAGGCACGCGCAGGCCGATCGTCTTGCGTTTGGGGTGCAGGACGCGCCGCGGCAGCTCGCGGGTTCCCTCCAGGATGAAGGTATAGCTGCCCGGCGTGGTGGCCTTGAGGAGACGATAGCGAGCATTATCGACGCGCGCAAACTGACCGATCTGCGACAGGTCGCGGCACATCAGGGTCAGATGGTGTCGATCATCGACACCCCGCAAACTGCGAATGCGCTCGACCGCCGCCTTGTCGCCGAGCTGGCAACCGAGAGCGTAACTCGAGTCAGTCGGCAGGGCGATCACCCCTCCCTGCCCGATGACCTCGGCCGCCCTTTGCAGCAACCTCGCCTGCGGGTTCTCCGGATGAATTGAAAGATACTGTGCCATGGCTTGTCAGAAGGCTCAAAAAGCTTCCCAGACCGGCGTCAGGCCGTCCGGCAAGGGCGCCAACTGGCCGAGATCCACGTAACTCTCGCCGGGCCCGTGAAAATCCGAACCTCGCGACGCCAGAAAGCCGTACTCCTTCGCCAGGCGGCCATAGACAGCGACATGCTCCGGCGTGTGACTTCCCGACATGACTTCGATCGCCTGCCCACCGAGATCCTTGAACTCGCCGAGAAAGCGCCGCATTTCGCTACGCGTCAGCTTGTAACGGCCCGGGTGCGCCACCGCCGCAATCCCGCCTGCATCGAGGATCCAGCGCACCGAGTCGCCCAGCGTCGCCCAGCGATGATCCACGTAACCCGGTCGCCCGGGGACCAGATACGCCTCGAAGACACTGCGCAAGTCCTTGCAGACGCCAGCTTCCACGAGATAGCGTCCGAAATGCGCGCGACTGATCAGGTTCGGGTTGGCCGCATAACGCATCGCCCCCTCGAAGGCGCCACCGACGCCGACCAGAGCAAGTTCCGCCGACATCCGCCGCGCACGTTCTATCCGACCCGAGCGGATAGCGGCCAGACCGGCGTTCAGTGGTGCGTCGGCGACATCGAAGGCCAGGCCCAGAACATGAATCTGCAGCCTCTCCCATTCGATCGAGATCTCGACCCCATTGACAAACGCCATACCCACCGCGTCAGCCACCTCGCGCGCCGCCGCCAGGCCGTCGACGTCGTCGTGGTCGGTCAGGGCGAGCATGTCGACACCATTCGCCGCCGCCCGACGCGCGACTTCCGCAGCCGGGAGAAGGCCGTCAGAGCAAGTAGAGTGGCAGTGAAGATCGCAGTTGAACACGGCAGAAGACAGGAAAGGGCAGAATGAGCAGCGCAAAATCGAGAACTGCCTATGATAGCACAGCGCGCTGCGCGGCTCCCGGGGCAGCCTTGTCCAACGCGGTATGAGCGTGAGGCGCAATCACATCAGATTGAAACGCAATCTGACCACGTAGAAGTAGTCGGCGGCGACAAGACGCGGCATCTGATGTTCCAGCCATATGCGCAGCATTCTCTCCGCGTTCAAGGTTGATTACACTCTAGCCTTCATGAGCCTGTGAACGGAACGGTATGTACCTACCTCAGCATTTTGAAGAAGCGCGCGCGGAAGAGCTTCACCGCGTGATCCGCGACTACCCGCTTGGCGTGCTCGTGGTTGATGGGCCGCGCGGACTCGATGCCAATCACCTGCCTTTCGAGTTGAATCCGGATTCCGGCGAGCGCGGACATCTGCTCGCTCATGTCGCGCGCGCCAATCCCTTATGGCAGGAGGCGAAGGATGGTGACGACGCTCTCGTGATCTTTCGTGCTGCCAATGCCTATGTCTCACCCAACTGGTATCCGAGCAAGCACGAGTTTCATCGGCAAGTGCCAACGTGGAACTACCAGGCTGTGCACGCTCACGGAAAGATCAAGATTCGCGATGACGAAAGGTTCGTGCGCGGTGTCGTGGCCCGCCTCACGCGGGTGAATGAGGCGCGCACCGGGTCCGACAAGCCTTGGAAGATGAGCGATTCATCAAAGGAGTATATCGATCAGATGTTGTCAGCCATCGTCGGCATCGAGATCGAGATCACCCAGCTGGTCGGGAAGTGGAAGCTTAGCCAGAACCGCGAGGAGCGAGATCGCATCAACTCCGCCGAGGAGTTACGCAAGCGCGGCGAGCACGTCACATCCGCAGCTATGCTGGCGGCTTTAGTCAATGGAGGCTGATGCCGCCGAACACGCTGGATTCTGAGGGGGGATTGGTGATGGCTGGTCTGGAAACACACTATTCGGTCCGCGACATCGAGACGCGAATCCTGGCGGCCATCCGCGCCGCCGGATTGAATCCCGAGCAAGGCTTGTCGCCCGAGGAACTGGCGGCGCTTGACCATTTCCACACGGGCGGGCTCGGCGCCTCACGCGGGTTGCTGGAGCTGGCGCGAATTCGGGGCGAAGACCGCGTTCTCGACATTGGAGCCGGGCTGGCCGGTCCCGCCCGGCTGCTCGCTTCCACCCTCGGCTGCCGCGTCGACTGCCTCGAAATGTCGCGCGATTTCTGCGCAGGTGCCGTGCTGCTGAATCGACTGACCGGGCTTGACGACCGGATCGAGGTGCATAGGGGCAGTGCTCTCGACCTGCCATTTCCAGACGACTCGTTTGATGTCGTCTGGATGCAAAACGTCGGCATGAACATCGCCGACAAGCAGACGCTCTACGGGGAGATTTACCGGGTCCTCAAAGCGGGGGGCCGGTTCGCTTTCCAGGAGATGGCCGCAGGAGAAGCGCCGACGTCCTACTTTCCCCTTCCATGGGCCACTGACCCGGCCGACAGCTTCCTGGTCTCTGCTGAGGAGATGGGCTCGCTTCTCGGCGCAACCGGATTCATCGTTGAGTTCCTGGAGGACACCAGCGATGCTCACTTGGGCGCGACACCCGCAAACATGACGCCCGCTACTCCGGGACAGCTGAGCCTGGCGGTGTACGTCGACAATCTCGCACAGAAGGCCGGGAACGCCCGACGCAGTCTTGACGAAGGCCAGGTCCGGCTTGTAAGGGGTGTCTTCCGGGTGCAATGAGTAAGCGCACAGCCGAGATTGCGGCGCCGTCATCGCCGGTTGGCGATCGCCGACAGATGACTCACCTGGATCCGCCCCCCCATGTACCGCCGTTCCGGCCTTGCGTGCCCGATCAGGACGTCACCGGCCGATACGGCTTCGCCTGGCGAGGTCCAGGGGAGTTCTACGCCCGATTGATCGTCGACGACCTCGAATCGCTTGGCGCCTCGTCGGGCCCGACCGTCCTCGACATTGGCTGCGGCGGCGGCTTGCTTGGCGCCAGGATCTGGCAACAGGCAATCGCCGCGCGCGCCGGTTGCTACATCGGCGTCGAACCCGACACGGCCGCCGAGCCCGCGCCGGTGTTTGCGCGCGTGCACCCGCACACGTTCGAGGAGGCGCCGATCGATGCTGCCTCGGTCGATCTCGCCTATGCCGCCATGGTGCTCGAGCATGTCCGCCAGCCGGCGGACTTCTTCGCCAAGCTCGCCGACGTCGTGCGCCCCGGGGGAGTGTTCTGGGCATTCACGGTAGACCGCCGACACTACTTCTCGTGGTGCAGCGAGCTGTTGGGCGCGCTCCGCCTCAAGGATCGCTACCTGGACCGCGTGCGCGGGCGGAGGGGCGAGCACCTCGCGCGCTACGACAATTTCCCGGTCTTTTACCGGTGCAACAGCCCTGCCGCGCTTCGCCGCCTCGCCGGCAACGAGTTTTCCTTGCAGACCTGGAGCCTGCATCGCCTCGGACAACTCGATGGCTACGTACCGTATCGCCTGCGCCGGCTGTCGCGGATGGCGGACCGCATCATCATCCGGGCACACCTTCCGGGAAGCGTGCTGGTGGCGAGGATGGTGCGCCGGTGAGGTGGGGTGCTGGCACCGCGTGCGCCGGCGAACGACCCGGCTTGCACCCCGGGGCGCAGGGGGAAGCCCCGGCCAGCACGCAACGCGGCGACTCCTCCCGGGCCGGCGGCGACGCGCCCCGACCATCAACCCCACAGCACCCGCAGCGGAACTGATCAGTTCGTCAGCGGCAAAGCCAGACAGAGTCGCGTACCACCGAGCACCGACGGCAAGGGCCGCAGGCTGCCGCCGTGCAGCGCCGCCACGCGTTGTGCGATCGCCAGGCCGAGGCCGCCGATGCCCCCGCTGGTGCGTCGGAGCGGCGGGTCGCGCAGCGACGCTCCCTGCTCGAGACGACTCAGCAGTTCTGCCGACAGACCGGGGCCGGCATCCTCGACCAGCACCTCGGCCAGCCCGCCTTCACGTCGCAGACTGACGCGCACCGGTGCAGCGCCTGCGGCGTGCCGCATGGCGTTGTCGATCAGGTTGCTCAGCGCCCGCTCGATGAGATGCAGATCGCCCTCGAATTCCAGGGGTCCGGGGGGTGCGCCGTGCAAGGTCACGGGCGGCGGCCCGTCACCGAGATCGAACTTCTGTACCGCGTCGGTCACCAGTTCGTCGAGGCGGAAACGCTCGCGATGCAGCACCTGATCGGTGGACTGCAGCGCCGCCAGTTCGAACAGTTGCTGCGAGAGGAGGCGAACCTTGTCGCTCTGGGCCAGGGCCGCGGCCAGCACGCGCTCGCGCTGCCCCGATTCGGCCAGCCCCCTGCCGGCCAGCGCTTCGAGGTGACCGTGCAGCGCGGTCAGCGGGGTGCGCAGGTCATGCGCGACGCCGGCCATCATCTCGCGGTGGTCGCTCGCCTGCTGCTGCTCGCGCGCCGTCTGCGCCTCGATGCGCTGCGTCATCGCGTCGAAAGCGGCGCCGATGGCGCTCACCTCGTCGCCGGTGCTGCGCTCCTGCTCGCCCGTCGGCACGCGGCGACCGGCGGCGGCGCCGGTGTTCAGGGTACGCAGGGAGTAGTCGCGCAGGCGACCGGCCAGACGATGCAGGGGCTGGGTCAGGCGGCGAAAGACGAAGACGCCGAGCAGCAGCGTCACCAGCATGCCGGCCGCGGCGACCAGACCGGCACCCTGCCAGACCCGGCGCAGGCTGAGTTGCCCGGCCACCTGCTCGCGCGCCTGCCCGTCGAGCACGACGTACAGGTAACCTGGCGGCCGCGCGTCAGCGGCACGCGGCGGGAACATCGCGGCGCTGAAGATGCGCGGAATTCCCGAGCCCATCGGGTCGGTGCCGCGCAGCGGCAGAGCAGCGCCGGCCAGGAAGTCGCGCACTGCCTGGAGGTCCACCTGTTCCTGTCGCACCATGCCGGGATCGCCGATGTAAGCCTGGACGCGGCCGTCGGCATCGAGGACATAGACCTGGATACCGGGGTTGACCACCATCAGCATCGACAGCAGCGCCGCACGCGCCGCGCGGTCGGCCTGATCGGGGTCGGTCAGGGTGATTTCCGGCCAGTGTTCGACGATGTGGCGAGCCAGTCCGTGCGACAGCCGCTGCAGCGCTTCCTGCTCGTGCTCCGCGGCGACATGCCGACCGAGCAGGCCGACGAGCGCACCGTAGGCGAGCAGCAGCAGCGCCAGCGCCAGCGTCAGGCGAGTGGTGAAGGAACGGCGGCTGAGCATGCGGGTTTCTCTTCGAAACGGTAGCCGACGCCCCAGACGGTGACGATCCGCCGCGGGTCGCGCGGGTCGTCCTCGATCTTCGTGCGCAGACGGTTGATGTGCGAGTTGACGGTGTGCTCGTAACCGTCGAAAGCGGCGCCCCAGACGCGCTGCAGCAGCTCGCCGCGGCTGAACACCCGGCCCGGGTGGCGCGCCAGGAAGTACAGGAGATCGAACTCGCGCAGGGTCAGCGGCACGACATCGTCGCCGCGCAGAAGCTCGCGGCGGACGGTGTCGAGCCGGAAAGGACCGAAGCGCAGTTCCGACGCCAACGCCGGCGACGAGCGCAATTGCTCGATCCGCCGCAACAGGGCGCGCACGCGCGCCACCAGTTCGAGCATCGAGAACGGCTTGGCGAGGTAGTCGTCGGCGCCCAGTTCGAGCCCCAGCACACGGTGCGCCTCGGCCGAACGGGCGCTGAGCATGATCACCGGCACATCCGCGTGACGTGCCCGCAGGTGGCGGCAGACGTCCCAGCCGTCGGCGCCCGGCAGCATGAGGTCAAGCAGGACCATGTCCCAGCGCTGGCGATCGATCGCCGCCATCGCCTGCAGGCCGTCGGACTCGCGATGCAGCCGGTAGCCGGCCGCCTCCAGGTGCAGACGCAAGGCGGCGGCAATCGCGTCGTCGTCCTCGACGAGCAGCAGTTGCTCGTTCATCGGGCGACCGGTACCGCGCGCGGGCGGCACCGGAGCGTCCGGGAAAGGTGAACGACGCCACTCGGCGTCACACCGGCGCGACGGTGGAGGCCGACGGCTGGCCGCGGCGGCGACGCGACAGCCAACCGACGGCGAACAGACCGCCGGCCATCAGCGCGTACGTGGCGGGTTCGGGAACGACGGCGAAGCTGATTCGGTAGACATCCGAGTCGGCGGCAAGCGCGCTCGCGAACACGTAGCCGGCACCCGTGGTCAGTCCGTCGAAACCGGCAAGTTCGGCGAAATTGAAACTGACGACGCCGTTCTGCGGCGTGCGCAGGTCATTGTTGCCGACGAAGGCAGCCGCCAACGGATCGAACAGCTCGGACCCGGCATCCCAGATGTCGCGCGCTTTCTGACCGATCGATCCGATCAGCAGGTTGCCGGCGGCGTCGAATAAGCGGAAGCGCGTCGGCGAGTCGTTGCCGATGAAGAAGTCGTTGCTGGGCACGACCATCGCGGCGAAGGTGAAGAAGGGATTCAGCATCGTATCCACCAGGAAGCTGCTGCTGCGGCGCTCCCCGGGCTGCAGCAGACCACCGATCGTGCCGCGCGTCGCGCTCGGATCGGCCGCCGCGAAAGCCGGCTGCCAGGCCGAGCCGCTGCCGCCTTCGGCCACAGAGACGATTGGCGAAGTGGCAGTCTCGCCATTGTTGAAGGCGTCGAAACTGCCGTTGTTGAAGCCCAGGTGCAGCGGCGCGAAGCTGATGCTGTTGGTGGGTGCAAGATTCTCGACTTTCACGGTAACGTTGAGCTGCGCCGCGCCAGCCGTCGCGCACAAGGCGAGCGCAGCGGCACCGACGGTGAGGCGGGCCAGGGTGCAAGAAGTATGGTACATGAGGGTTCTCCTGTCAGGATGTTGCGATCGGCAAACGAGCCCGCAAGGCAGACTCGCCGGGCTGATCATAGGCAGCCCGCATCCCGCAGTCCTCATCGAAAGATCACGGCGCCGTGAATCCCGCCGGCAGGCGGGCGGGATTCACGCGGCGTCGGCAAGCGCCTCGCGGCCAGACAGCCTGGCGATCGACACGGAGAAATCGTCGAGCGCCCGGTGCAGGAGAAGCGCCGGTGCGTCCACCCGCGGGCACTGGCGCAGACCGCCAAGCTGTCGGAAGCCGAGAACGCGCTGATAGTAGCGGGCGTGCCGCGGATTCACCTCGATCACCACATCGGTGGCCGCAAAGCGCTCCTGTCCGTGTCGATGTGCCGACTGCAGGAGGGCGATCAGCAGGTCCGGCGAACTGGATTCCGGAGCTACCGCCAGCCTCGACACCTCGCAAACGACGTGCCCGGGGCGACGCAGGCGACCGATTTCCGGCGCGTAAAGGACGTCGGCGAGCAAGCCGGCAGAGGAATCGCGGCCCAGCGTAAGGGTGGCCACGACCTCGTCGCGGTGCCAGGCGGCGAGCGTCAGCCGGTGCGGATCGTCCACCGGTGGCCTGACGGCTTCGCTCTGGTAGCCCCGCCAGGCGTACATCCGGCGCACCAGCATGCTTGCCATGCCTTGCTCATACGGCGTGCGCGCCGGGCGAATGGCGTAGTCGGTGCGGTAGGCGAGGTAAGTGGGGTACGCCGCAGCAGGTTCGGGCGGCGGCGGACGGCGCGTGGCGCCCGACAACTGCACGCCATACCGGTCAAGGGCGACTGGCGCTCCCGGCTGTCGACCGGCGTGCAAGGCGGTCAGCATGGGCGCTCCCTGCGGCGTCGTGGCATGGTCAACCGGCCGCCGCGTTGACCGCGACCAGCGCTTCCATCACCGGTCTGGTGCGCGCCGACACATTGTCGGACAGAATGTTGATGTCGCCGGAGACCTCGCCGCCTTCGTCGACCACCAGTTTGCCGTAGCGAATCTTGCCGCTGACGCGCCCGGTCGCATGAATGATCAGTTGGCTGCGAGCGGTCAGTTCGCCTTCGAAGCTACCGTGGATCTCGGCGATGTCGATGCTGACCTTGCCGACGAAGGCGCCGTTCTCGGCGATCCGGATCACCCGGCTATCCATCGTCGCCTCGACCCGACCTTCCACCACCAAGGTATCGCAGTCGAGGATTTCGGCGCCCTTGAGCTTGACGTCGGGGCCGACGAGGAGGCGGGCACCGATCATGTTGTCGCTGATCAACGACTCGCGGGGCACCGCCGCGCTGGCGCGTGCCGGGGTGTTGGTGGCACGCACGGGCTGGGCGCCGGAGAGATTCTGAGTCACCTCGTCGGGAGACACCGGCGATTGGGCGACTGAGTGAACCGGCGAACTGTCCCTGCCGGCACTCGCCGGCGAGCCTGCGGACGGTGCAGCGGACTGGGTGCTGGAACCGACGCTCGGCTGGACGTCGCGACGGGTGACCGGGTCGTTGCGGTTGAAGACGTTGGGTTTGTTGAACATGGCGCTTCCTTCTCGGTGGAGTGGTGGTACTGACGTCGGGAAGAGCCTAGCGAGATCCGTGCCATGTCAAGATTAGCTATACACAACAGGATGTTGCGGAAGATTATTGAACCAGAAGCCGCGCTTTCCCCGGAAAACCGTCGGGAAAAAGCGACAGAATCGCCGGAGTTTTTTGCAAAGACGTTCCGGCACAGCCACTTGCCGTGTCGCCGTTTGGCGACACGCTGGCCAAGGCATTGATTCGCCGGGAATCCCAGCGTACCGTCGAGCCCGACACCGGCAGGCGCCGTGGCCATCGGGTGCACCGCGCGCCGTCACGACGGGCTAAACTGGCGGCATGCAGCGCACGCGCTGGACCTGCCGGCTGTGTGGTCCGCGGCCCCTGCCCGCCGCTTCTGGCGAGGACACACGGGTACCGCGACCACGCGCGCCAGACGCGCCGGCCTCCATCGGACTGCCCTGTCCCGCCAGCGGACGGGCAAGGGATTCCGCTTGGCGTTGCCCGGAGATATCGGTTGCCATGATTCGCCTATCGTTCCGGCAGAGCATGCTCGCCGGATTCCTGTTGATCGCATCCCTGCTCAGTTGGGCGGCCGTGCGCAGTTGGCTCGTCCTCGAGCAGTTTGTCGACGCGAGCCGGCTTAGCGGCGAGCATGTGCTGCAGCTCAGCGGATCGATCCAGGAGCTCGCCGACCGGACGGTGGACCTCGAACGTAGCGCGCGCCAGTTCGTGGTCCTCAACGAAGCGACGCTGATCGCACGCTTCGACACGCACCTCGTGCATGCCCTGGCGGCGGTCGGGCGTTTGGAGTCGATTCCCGGCGAAGCGCTGGGGACGCTCACGGGCGACTGGCGCGCGGCCGCCGAAGAGCTCAGCGCGGGCCTGCACCGAGCGGCGCCTGCCGTCGAACTTCTACCGCTGCTGAAACGCCTTGCCGAGATCAACGGCGAACTGGCGCACGCCGGCCGGCAGTGGATCGACCTGCAGAATGCCATGCTGCTGGCGCAGCTCGAACAGAGCCGCCTGCAACTCGCCGGGCTGGTGGCGGTGACGGTCGGCGGTGCCTTCGTGGTTGCCCTGGCGATGAGCTGGTGGCTGTCGCGGCCGATCGGCAGCATCGTGCGCTCGATCGAGTGCCTCGGCGAGAGCCGCTTCGACATGCCCGTGGCGGTCGGCGGCCCGGCCGACCTGCGGCGGGTGGGGCGCCGGCTAGAGTGGCTGAGGCAGCGCCTGGGCGAACTCGAGACCGACCGCGAGCGCACGCTGCGGCACGTCTCGCACGAATTGAAGACGCCCCTGACCGCCTTGCGCGAGGGCATCGCGCTGCTGCAGGAACAGGTGCTGGGGCCTCTCGAAGGAGCCCAGCAGGAGGTCGTCGATATCCTTCAGCACAACGTGATGGCCTTGCAGGGACACATCGAAAGCCTGCTCCGACTCAACGCCGCCTGCTTCGAGGCCCGCCGCCCGACCTACCGCCCGCTGCTGTTGCGCAAGCTGCTCGCCGATGTCGTCCAGGGCCGGGAACTGCAGATCCAGGCACGCCAACTGACCGTGCTGCGCGAAGCACCGGCGATCGCTCGCAACCTCGACGGCGAGAAGTTGCTGGTGGTCGTCGACAACCTGCTCTCCAACGCCATCGATTTCAGCCCGGAAGGCGGTGTCATCCGCCTGCAGGCCGCCGCCTTCGGCAAGAGCATCCGCATTTCCTGCATCGACCAGGGACCGGGGATTGCCGCCGAGGATGCGGAACGCATCTTCGAGCCTTTCGTCCAGGGGCGCCTGGCCTCGCCGACACCGCGCCAGGGCAGCGGCGTCGGCCTGTCGATCGTCCGCGAACTGATGACCGCGATGGGCGGGCGAGTCATGCTCGTGCGTTCCGATGGGCAGGCTCCGGGAGCGCATTTCTGCATCGAGGTGCCCTGTGGATAGCCGCTCCGCGGAGAGGAGGATGGCGCGTTGACCGCCGGTCGCCTGCGCCGCCACGGGCTCGGCTTGCTCGCCGCCGCGCTGCTCGCCGCCTGTGCCGGCCAGCCGGCGCCGGAGCCGGAGTCGCCGCCCACCCCCACGCTGTCGAAGAAGGTCGATGAGGGCGCCATGTTGCCGCTGCTCGGTTACCTGCAACTGCTGCTGCAGATGTCCCCCCAGGAACTGCAGCGGGAGCGCGGCGTCCTGGCGGCGATTCCACAAACGCCGGCGACGCAGGTTCGCCTGGCCATGTTGCTCGGGCAAGCGCGCGGCCCGGGCGATCTCCTGCGCGCGCTCGGTCTTCTCGACGGCGTGCTGAAGAGCCGGGAGCCGGCGGCGGCCAGCCTGCACCCGCTGGCGCGGGCACTGGCCAGTCAGTACCAGGAGCGTTTGAAGCTCGAGTCGCAGAACGACAAGCTCCTGCAGCAGTTGAAGGACAGCCAGCGCCGCAGCAGCGAACTGCAGGAGAAGCTCGACGCCCTGACCGATATCGAACGTTCGTTGCCGGTGCGCCCGACGCCCGCCGGCAACGCGCCCGGAGTCCCGCGATGAACCTCGTTCCGAAAGCCCACGCCGCGCATGTCCTGGTCATCGACGACGACCTGGATCTGCTGCGGCTCCTGTCGATGCGCCTGCACGCCCGGGGCTTCCGGGTGTCGACGGCCGCCTCTGCCGAGGAAGGGCTGGCACGCATCGCCGTCGAACCCCCGCAGCTGGTCGTCAGCGACATCCGTCTGCCGGGCCAGGACGGGCTAGCCCTGTTCGACGAGATCCGCTCGACCCGACCGACCCTGCCGGTGATCCTGCTGACCGCCCACGGGACGATTCCGGATGCGGTGCAGGCGATGTCACGCGGCGTCTTCGGCTATCTCACCAAACCCTTCGACAGCAAGGTGCTGCTGGAAAAGATCGAGCAGGCGCTGCAGCTCTCGCCGGCCGCTGCCGGACACGAGACCGGCAGCGGCGAGGCCTGGCGCGAAGGCATCGTCTTCCGCAGCAGCCGCATGGCGGAACTGCTCGAGGAAGCGCGGGTGGTCGCCGCCTCGGACGCCAGCGTCCTCATCCGGGGCGAGAGCGGAACCGGCAAGGAGGTGCTGGCGCGCGCCATCCACCGCGCCAGCCGACGCGCGCGGGCGCCGTTCGTGGCCATCAACTGCGGCGCCATCCCGGAGCAGTTGCTCGAGTCGGAACTCTTCGGCCACGTCCGCGGCGCCTTCACCGGTGCCGCCAACGCGCACCCCGGCCTGTTCCAGTCGGCCGACGGCGGCACGCTGCTTCTCGACGAGATTGGCGACATGCCGCTCGCCCTCCAGGTGAAGCTGCTGCGCGTACTGCAGGATCGGGCGGTGCGTCCGGTGGGTTCAACGCGGGCCGAGCCGGTGGACGTGCGCGTGCTTTCGGCCACCCACCGCGACCTCGAAGTCGCCATGATCGAGGGCCAGTTTCGCGAGGATCTCTACTATCGCCTGGACGTCGTCACGCTGACGCTGCCGCGCCTCGACGAGCGGCGCGAGGACATCCCGCTGCTGGCCACCTGCTTCGTCCAACAACTGGCCAGCAAGTACGGCAAGCCGATCGCCGGCATCGCCCCCGAGGCCCTCGAGACGCTCGCCAGCGCCGCCTGGCCGGGCAACGTCCGCCAGCTCTACAACGTCGTCGAGCAGTCCTGCGCGCTGGCGACGACGCCGCTGATTCCGCTGACCCTGATCCAGCGCGCCCTGCGCGTGCCGACGATGGAAGCGCTGTCCTACGCCGAGGCAAAGCAGCGCTTCGAGCGCAACTATCTGGTGCAGCTTCTCAAGCTGACCGACGGCAACGTCGCCGACGCCGCCCGCATCGCCGACCGCAACCGCACCGAGTTCTACCGTCTGCTGCAGAAGCACGAGCTGACGCCGGCGATGTTCCGCGGGGCGGCCGGCGACAGCGGCGTGGTCGAGCGGTGAAGGGCTTGCGGCGCCAAACCGGGCGCGGCAGCGGGCGTCGGTCGGTCGGCAGGCGCCATGAGCGGCCATCGAATTCTCGTGCTCGGCCGACGACAGCCGTCCCGTTGCCAAAATTCGCCCGAACGACAAACCGACTTGCGCTTCAGGGAAACGGCGCCCCGCGCTTGTCGAAGCAAAGGCCGGGTCAAGTCCGCTTCAGCGAGCTCGGCAGACGCTTGCCGACTGGTAGCGAGAGATCGAGCAGCGAATGACCAAGCAGATGGAAAAGCTCGATGCCCATCGAGCGCTGCGGATAGGTGTTCATGCGCGGTCTCGCCACGGCGACAGCCCCAGCAGATCGAGGGTCGTGGCACCCGAGGCGAGCCTCCTCATCATCTCGGCTTCCTTGGCGGCACGTGCCTCGCCGGCCGCCAGCGTGCGCTCGACGTCGGCTCGCGGGAGGACGATGACTCCGTCGTCGTCGGCCACCACCAGGTCGCCAGCGGCGACCGTAACGCCCGTGAACGGGACCGGTTTGCCGACGGAGGGGGCGCTGGCCTTGACCGTCCCACGCACCGACACGCCTCGTGTGAACACGGGGAACCGACGTCGCACCAGCGCCGCGACATCCCGCACACCGCCGTCGATCACCAGACCCGCCAGACCCGCGGCCTCGGCCGCCACGGTAAGCACCTCACCCCAGTACCCGGCGACGAAGTTACCCGTACCGACCACGAGGACGCTGCCCCGCGGGGCGCGCTCCAGCGCAATATGAATCGCGAGGTTGTCGCCAGGCGAACATTGCACCGGGTAGGCAGGCGCTGCGATGACTGCACCCGGCCAAGCGGCGCGGATCATCGGATCGACCGAACAGGCCAAGCCCGAAGCTTCGTAGAGCGTAGACGTGCCGAGCGCCAGTGCGCGGAGCCCCACGTCCCGGTGATCCGCGCTCATATGCCCTTCCTCTGCAGCGTGTGATAGCCGAGCGTAGCGCGTGCTTCGCCCAGCGTCTTGCCGGCGACGATCTGTTCGCGGATCCTCGACTCGGTTGCTTCGATCCTGCGGGCCGCCTCGGCGACGTCGCGGGCACGCGCACGCGGCACGACGACCACGCCGTTGGCATCCGCGACCACGATGTCGCGGGCGCAGACCCGCGCCGTGCCCACAGACACCGGCTCATTGACCGCCGCGACCTCGACGCGGTCCTTGCCCGTGCGCATGAAGCGACCGCGCGTGAACAGCGGATAGCCGTCAGCCAGCGCCTTGGCCACGTCGCGGCAGACACCGTCGATCACCGTTGCACCAAACTTTCTGATGCCGGCGTACTGGGTCATGATGTCGCCCCAGACGGTGCAGTCGGTGCGACCATCGTTGTCGATGACGATGACGTCGCCCTCGACCACAGCGTCGATGAAGTCCCCCACCGTCCCGGCCGGTTGACCGCAGCTCACGTACTTGACGGTGAACGCAGGGCCGACCACCGTGCTACGGTAGTTGTCCAGCGGCGCGATGCCAAGGCACTGCCCAGGGATGCCGAGCTTGTCCATGGCGTCGGAAACGCCCGGCGTGTCCAGGCCCTCGAACAGAGCGACAAGCTCGTTGTCTTGCGCTTTCACTTCGCGGCTCCTGCCTTGATGGCTGCGAATTCCTTGTCGTGCATCACGTCCGCGACCGACCGGCCCGAGCATACCGCCCGCACCATGCCCTCCTGCCGATGCGCGATGCGCTCGGCCAGGTCGAGCACCTCGTCGATGCGATCAGAAGTCACGAACACCGTGCCGCAGCGGTCGGCGATCACGTAGTCGTCCTCGCGCACCTGCACACCCGCGACCTGGATCGGCGTACCCGAAGCCAGTTGCACAACGCGATTGCGCGCGCTGACCATCGTCACGCCGCGGCCGTAGACCGGATAGGCGATCGCGTCGTTGGCCTCGATGTCGCGGCTGAAACCATCGACCACCGTCCCGCGAACACGCTTGACCTTGGCGGCGTTGGCGAGGATGTCTCCCCAGCAGGAGACACCGTCGATGCCGCCGGAGATCACCAGAACGCGCTCGTCGGTTTCAATGGCCGCGATCACCGGCGAGATCAGGTGCACGGTCGGCGCATCGCCGACTTTGGCGCCGAGTTGGACGGTGCTGGCCCGTCCAACGATCTTCGGACAGTTCCAAAGCGGGCGCAGGCCGACGGTGGCGCCGGGAAGCGTCAGGAAGTCGAGGGCGTCCGACACCGTGCTCGTGTCGAGCCGTTCCAAACGGTCGAGGTGGGATGGTTTCATCGCAAGAGGTCTGTAAGGGTTCTGGTGCCGACACTATCGGATTCGCCGATCGTTCTGTAAATTCCGATTTCAGGAAGTGTTTGATACGCCGAAACTATGGAACCGTGATGATCAACTTTCGCCTGTTGCGCCATCTCTGGCTCTTTCTTGCCGTGGCCGAGGAACAGCACTTCGGTCGTGCTGCCAGGCGTCTGGGCATGTCCCAGCCACCGTTGACCGAACAGATCCAGATTCTTGAACAGGCGCTGAAGAGCAAGCTGTTCGTCCGCTCGCGGCGAGGCGCGCAACTCACTCCCGTCGGGCAGACCATTCTTCCGGCAGTGCGCAAGTTCGCACAGCAGATGGAGCAGCTGGAATTGGCAGTGCGCGAGGCCACGGCCGGCCAGACCGGTCTGTTGACCATCGGCGCGATCTCGTCGGCGATGCTGGAGGTCCTGCCACCGTTCCTGGACCGGCTGCGCGATCGCTATCCGCGGTTGACGATTTCCGTCCGGGAGATTGACAGCGTCGAGGCACTGTCGGCGCTGGAACTCGGAGACGTCGATCTGGCGTTCGCCCGAGTGCAGGGGGATCTTGGCAGCTCAATTGCCACGATGACCATGGCCCAGGACAAATTGACCGTGGCTCTGCCAACGGCCCACCGGCTGGCAACGCGGCGGCGCATCAAGCTGAATGACCTGACCGAAGAGCCGTTCGTGATGTTCGCTCGTCGCGTCAGCCCGGTCTACTTCGACAGCATCGTGGCGCTTTGCCAAGGCCAGGGATTCTCTCCGCGGATCCTCCACGAAGTTCGCAGCGTCGCGACCCAGGTCGCTTTCGTCAGCTGTGGACAGGGCATCGCTTTGGTTCCTGCCGGCTTGCGGCGCCTGGCGCCCGCCAATGTCGTCCTGCGGCCCTTGCACGAGTCCGTTGACGTCGTCACCACCGCGGCGGCATGGCACACGGCATCCACCAATCCTGCGCTGCAACTGGCGCTGGAGGTTCTACGGGGCACGCCGACCACACTGAAGGCGTAGCCTCCCAGCAGGGGTCGAACTGAGAGACTGCTCTGCGTCGCTTGAACCGATAAACCGCAACGTCGGCGACGCCACTTGCGTCGCCAACCGCAACCGCACCGAGTTCTACCGTTTGCTGCAGAAGCACGCGCTGACGCCGACGATGTTTCGAGGGGCGGCCAGCGACAGCGGTGCGCTCGAGCGGTGCAGGGCTTGCGGGGCCAAACCTGCGCGGCAGCGGACGTCCGTCGGGTATCACCATAAGCGTGTGACATTCCGGCAGGGACCGGCTCCGCGATGCAGCCCTTTGCTGCCGCAGCCTCCATTGCCCGACAGTCCCAACCTCTGCCACCTTGCGGTACCGCCCGGTTGATGTCTTCGGCTCATGGAGAAAGGCTGTTGACCGGGTGCAAGCACAGGTAGTCTGATGTGGAATCGCTTCTCTTCTCGGCGCAACGACCCGCAGAGACTAAAATGACGGGTCCGCGCCTACGAGGGTGCCGTCAGGCGCCAATGCCGCTCGAAGCTGTTGCATTGGTCAACATTCAACGCACAAGGAATGCATGCTTCATGATCAAGATTGATTTTGAAAAGATGGGCGGATTGATTCCCGCCGTGATCCAGGATGCCGAGAACGGCGAGGTGCTTATGGTCGCCTTCATGGACGAAAAAACGTTGAATCTGACCCTGGAGTCCGGCAAGACCTGGTTCTTCAGTCGCTCGCGCAACAAGTACTGGATGAAAGGCGAAGAGTCCGGCAACACGCAGGACGTTGTCGAGGTATTCACCGACTGCGATGCCGATACGGTGGTCATCAAGGTCAGGCAGAACGGCCCCGCGGCCTGTCATACCGGTAACCGCAGCTGCTTTTTCGTGAAATGGGAAAGCGGGGCCTGGGTGGAGCATTCCAATCCCCTGTTTGACCCGGCGCAGGTGTACAAGAAATGAAGCAAGCCGTGATGGACAATCTACTGAAGTTCGGCATCCCCAAGGGAAGCCTGGAGGAGGCCACCGTCGAGCTGTTCCGCAAGGCCGGCTGGCGGATCACCACCGCATCGCGCAGCTACTTTCCAAGCGTCGACGACGAAGAGATGAAATGCAGCCTCATCCGTCCCCAGGAGATGGGCAGGTATGTCGAACGCGGCACCATCGACGTCGGCATTGCCGGGAGGGACTGGGTCCGGGAGAGCGATTCGGATGTCGTGGAAATCTGCGAGATGGTCTATTCCAAGGTTTCCCGCGGCACGGTGCGCTGGGTCCTGGTGGTCAAGGATGATTCCAGGGTGCGCTCACCGGAGGATCTCCGCGGCGGCACCGTTTCGACGGAACTGGTGGGCTTCACCCAGCGTTACTTCGCCGAGCGCAATATTCCGGTCACCGTTGAATTCTCATGGGGGGCCACCGAGGCCAAGGTGGTCGAGGGGCTGTGCGACGCCATCGTCGAGGTCACCGAGACGGGCTCCACCATTCGTGCCAATGGGCTGCGCATCGTCTGCGACCTGATGGAGTCACTGCCCGTCATGATCGCCAACAAGCGGGCATGGGAAGACCCCTGGAAGCGGGTCAAGATCGAGCAGATCGCCACCCTGCTGCAATCGACGTTGCGCGCGGAAGGAATGGTGGGCTTGAAGATGAACGCTCCGGGAGACCGTGTTGCCGCCATCACCGGCATCCTCCGGCATTATGGAGCAGCCACCCCCAGCGGCTGACGCTCAGCCCGGCGAAAATTCTCTTGTTTTCAACGAACAGGAGCATTGTTCATGGCGGAGAGCCACGTGGTTACGGCCCTGATCAGCAAGCGCGCCGAACTGGCTGGGCTGATCGAGCATCATCAGAAGGAAATGGATCGTCTGGCGGATGATCTGGC